>TARA_B110000285_G_scaffold58223_1_pt1 | contig 15537 bp, 16 predicted proteins | sample TARA_B110000285 | Tara Oceans TARA_B110000285 (sample SAMEA4397756) | marine metagenome | biome: Polar Biome; feature: [SRF] surface water layer (ENVO:00010504); material: water (ENVO:00002006), including particulate matter (ENVO:01000060) such as... | depth 5 m
GAAATAGACAAAGAACTACTAATCAAATTGCTTTTGAAGAATCAAGATGTAATGGAGAAAATGATAGAGATAATGCCAACTATGGGAAATAATTCTCATAATACGACAAATACAAATAGTCATAATACGCAAAATTTCAATATTCAGATGTTTTTGAATGATCATTGTAAGAACGCGATGAATTTGACTGATTTCATTGATACATTACCGATAACGGCCGAAACATACGATCACACTATAGAAAATGGACTGACAAAGACGATTACAAACATGATAACGAATGGATTGAGTCAATTGGATATATTGGAAAGACCTATACATTGTACAGATGCGTCTAGAAAAACGCTCTACGTGAAAGAAGACAATGCTTGGGAGAAAGACAATGAATTAATCCGTGTTCTAGTGGGAATACGTAATTTGGCATACAAACAACGGACCTTGATAAATAAATGGAAAGACGTGAATGATGGATGGGAAAAGGAAGACAATATACAGACAAAACTGACCATGTTAATTTGTAATTCAATGACCGATATAGAAAACGACGAAAAAGAAACCAACAAAATTATTCGTGCTATTGGAAAGAATACATATTTAACGAGTGATATTAAAGATGTATATAAGTAATCATTATAGTAGAAACTATCCGTATTTGGAATATTGATTGATATTTTCTTATAGAGAAGCATACAATTTTTGGTATTCAGGAACATTATTCTCCTTGACAATCTTTGTTAATTGACAAATTGCCTTGTTTTTCTTCTGTCCATCTTTCATTGTGCTTATCTTAGCCATGATGTTCTTAGGATCCAGTGTTTCACAGATCAAGTTATTAATCATCATCTTGTCTTGTTTCTTCAAAAGAACATTGTACAGTGTTTCACCAGTGTAAGGAACGAATGAGACATTTTCACATAGTTCAACAATATCTCTAGCTTTCATCATTTCGCACTTATAAAATACCTTATGCTCTTTACTACAACGTGTTTCTTGGGAAGGAACATTCTTACTTAAAGAATCCTTTTCGAAACAAACAATATGTTTTTGAAGAGGTCTTGTTTGGGTAATGGCAACAATCTCATTACCACAAATGGTATGCTTGTCAGGATTGAGTCTTTCTATAGGGATAATTCCTTGGTCAGTTGTGACAGGTGTTCCTGCTGGGAAGCAAATTGCTGCTGGTGGTGCTGGTGGTTCTACAGTAATACCTGATTTTCCTGAAATGGTGTTAGTATCAGTTGTTGACCATCCCATTCCATTAATTAGGGATTGATAAGCATAAATTGTCGTTAAACCTGAATTAAAGAACGCAGTGTTTCCAATATTGGTTACACTTGCTGGAATGGTAATAGAGGTCAAAGCTGACGCAGATCGGAACGCATTGTCTCCAATGCTGGTAACACTTATTGGAATGCCATTTTTTGTCCTAGTATTTGGAATGGCATATGTTGTCCTAGTATTACCTATTGGATATTGAATTAATTCTGTTCCAACTTTATTAAATAATACACCGTTAATATCTTTATACTGAGTATTGGGTTGATTTACTGTAATGGATGTCAAACTTGTCGCCTGATAGAACACACTATATTCAATGCTGGTAACACTTGCTGGGATGGTAATCGAGGTCAAACTTGACGCTTCTCGGAACGCATTTGTTCCAATGCTGGTTACACCTTCTGGAATGGTAATCGATGTCAAACCTGTCGCACCTCGGAACGCATAATTTCCAATGCTACTATAACCTACAATGATTGCTACAGTTGCTCCACTTAATAGAGCTGTTGCTTCAGTTAATGCTCCTGTTCCTGTTCCTGTAAAAGTTGCGGTTTTTACACCACCATCTGTACTATAGCTAACAGTCATTTATATATTATAAATATATTATATATGTATAATATCCGTATCCGTTTTCCTAATATTTCATTAAAGTTTTCCGAATATTGCTTGATATTTGCTTAAAGAGAAGCATACAAGTTGTCATTAATTACTGGTTGCGTACTTCATAAATATTGTAAAAGAGTTCCGTCATAATAGATAACACAATATAGACTATTATTTGTTCATAAAATTATGAATTTGTACATCGTTTGCTGTATTGGTAACATCTCCAGCTAAAATAGATTGCTCATACAATGTTCTCAATACGTCATTGGGGGCAGTGGAACCGATTTTCAATAGATTTTTATCATACAAGTGTTTTTTTATTTCAATGATTGATTTTTGCCTTAATAATCCATGCTCGCGCTTCACCTTTCTTCTTGTAGCGTTGTTTTTTATTAAGACGGATACTTTTCCACCTACTTTCCCCAATACAAATGTGCTTTTTCGAGTCGTTCTTTTTTTCTGACGAATCTTCTTGTATGATTTTTGCAACTCCGCTAATTTTTGTTTTCTCTCGGTATTGTTATTATTATTGTTGTTATTGTTGTGTCTATTTGACGTTTCAATAGTAAGTGGTTTGTTTTTCAAAGTTTTGTTATGATAAGCACGATATGTTGGTTTCTTTCCTCCTTTTAAACATCCATAAGGTGTATCAGGAGTAATTGGCCTAGGTTGTACTTGATGGATAGGTTGTATAGGTTGTACTGAATGCACTGGAGGAATAGGTTGCATTTGAACCGGTGTAATTGGATAGGGAACCGGAATATGATTACCTCCATACATTGGATTTTCATTCATTGACGATGTATGGATAATAGTTTCACCAAAATTGCCATTATTATTTACATACGGTTGCGGAACAGTATGCCGACTATCAAAATCCATAGGTAAATCAACTAATACAAGTGGTTCAAGTGGTCCAAGCGGTCCAACCGGATTTTGTATCATGGGAACTGGTTTATTATTACTTCCTCCTACGACTGCTCCATTTTTCATAGATTTATTTCGTTTTGTTCGATTTTTTTTATCAGTCTTATTTTTTTCGTTTAGTTTGTTTAAATATTCAAGTGAATTCATAAAATTATCATGAAATTGGTTATCCTTTTTTGTAGAGTCATCTGATTTATCACGAGAATATTCATCCTTGGTTATTTTTTCATGTTGTTGATGTTTTTTGATTTTTTCGAGCAATGTTTTTTTCAGTGAATTTGGTTTGATAACTGATTTTGGTTTTTCTTTTCTAGTTTTCACCTTTCCACCTTTTCGGCTTTTTTTACTCGCACTACTTGAAGATAAAAAGGATTCATTGATTAATATTTTTCTACTATCAGACATGATATATTTTGTATTATATAAAATAATACAAAATAAATACACGAAATAACGGTAAATGAAATCAGCAACGAAATCAGCAATATATAGTGCTATATATTTGCTTCAAACGCTCTTGCTCCTTAATTGTTTTTTCACTACTTCCCATTTTCTTATACATATCAAATCCCTTTTCTAAATCTGCCTTGTTTATTTTGGTTTTTTCTTCCTTTGCTAAACAAAAGACGCGACGACTATGCGCTATTTTCACTTTTGAAAAAAGAGTTTCCATATCACGACCGTAATATTTGAAATAGGGTTTATTCTTCTCAAACCAACTATCTTCCAGTGGTTCTTTTATATCCCAACCTGATTCTTTTATTTTCTTTTCAAATATTTGTAGCAATTCTTTATGGTCATAATCGTCTATCGTGAATTTCCATGTAAATCTCGACTCCAATCCTGGATTAAAGCTAAAAAAACAGTCTTTCAATTCATGTTCATATCCGGCAATAATACACATTAAATCTTTCTTATGATCACTCAATGCTTCGCAAATAGTATCAATACACTCTTTTGAAAAAGAATCTCGTTTTTCGGCATTTCCTAAAGCATATGCCTCGTCAATAAACAATACACCACCCAAGCATTCTTTAATGACGTCTTTCGTTTTTATCGCAGTTTGTCCTAAAAATCCTGCTACCAAGTCGTCTCTAGTCACCTTTTTGAATACATTATTCTTTAATATACCTAAATTACTAAATATCTTGCCCATAATTTTGGCAACTTCAGTTTTACCAGTTCCAGGAGGACCGCAAATTACTGTATGTAAATAATCGCCATTATTAGGAGAGATGTTATGTAAATCTTGAACAAAATATAGAATCTGATCCACGATATTTTCCTTAATGGATTTCATTCCAATCATATTTTGAAGATCTATCAGAGGCAATTTAATGTTATGAAGTGCTTTCATATTGATGTTGTATTCTATGTTGTCGGCTAAAGGATATTTATCACATAGATGAATCAAGTCAAGCAAACAATCGATTGATTCATTGATATGTACATGCTCTTTTTCGATATATTTCATCTCTTCACCGATGGAATGCATATTATTTTCAATAGATAATGGAATAGTCGGTATTCCAGAGAAAAAGGGGGATTTATATTTACTATAAAAATCCTCTTCACTTTGATTCAATAGAAACTTTAATAAAATATCGGTTTTCTCTCTATCGATATCAATTGGTTGTGTTTTTCTATTAATGATATGTTTATCGAGACACGTTATTAATTTATTTGATTGAATAATAGGTGGTTCGCGATTCATTGTATTACAATCGGTGATCAGGTTTATATTATTTTTATCGCTAATTATATTTACAGAATTATCTTCTGTTGTAGTAGAAAACAATGGACTAAATAAATTAGTTTGGTTAGATGAATGTAAATGGTCATCGTTTATATTATTTAGACTATTTAGACTATTATCAACTGTATTTGAATTAATATGAACGATTGGCTTAGAATGTCTATTTTTATGATACCGATTATTCTTTTTTTTCGGTTTTCGATCTAGATTATTGTTATTATTCGACATTTATACTACAATTATATTATATATTTTGATTTTCGTTATATTTTTGAATTAATTCTATTTTTGAATTTCGTTCTATTTTACCATGAATTAAAAAACAAATTGATTTATAAAATAGCTAATTAAAGGATGTAAAAAACGAAGATATGACCGATCTAGAAAGTAAATTAAATGAGACTGTGGGTAGAGAAGGGATGGACAAAGAAGGGCTGGATAAAGGAATAGAGAAAAGTATGGAGACGCCATGGGCTGTAATTGAATCGTATTTCAAGGATCAGCACTTGGCTCAACTGGTAAGACATCAGATTGAATCTTATAATAATTTTGTAACATATCAAATACAGAAAACGATTGACATGTTTAATCCTGTCCAAATATGTTCAGAGAATGATTTTGATAAGGAAAGTGGTAAGCATAGTCTAGAAATATTCGTTACATTTGAAAACTTTAATTTGTATCGACCTCAAATTCATGAAAATAATGGTGCATCCAAGATGATGTTTCCACATGAAGCAAGACTTCGCAATTTTACATATGCATCAATGATGACGATTGATTTGAACATAAAGTATGTTGTTCGTACTGGTCCAAATCTAGAAAACAGTCAAACCTTTTATAAAAATTTACCCAAAATTCATATTGGAAAAATCCCAATCATGTTGAAATCTTCTGTTTGTGTATTGAATCAATATCAACATATTGATGAAAATGTAAGTGGAGAATGCAAATTTGATGCCGGAGGATATTTCATTATCAATGGTAGTGAAAAGACGGTTCTTGGACAAGAGCGTGCTGCCGAAAACCGTGTATATTGCTTCAATGTAAGCAAGAACAATAACAAATGGAGCTGGTCAGCTGAGATTAAGTCAGTACCGGATTTCAAATGTATCAGTCCAAAGCAAATCACTATGATGATTTCCAGTAAAAATACAGGATTTGGACCATCTATATATATCCAAATACCTAGACTAAAAAATCCAGTACCCTTGTTTGTCGTGTTTCGTGCAATGGGGGTATTAACTGATAAAGAAATTTGCGAAAAGATTATTTTGAATATAGACGAGAAAAAATATAAGAAGATGAAATATGGTCTTCAAGGAAGTATTGTTGATGCAAACGATATATTAACGAAGGATGATGCTATTAAATATTTAATGGGTCATGCAATGTATACTCCGATTAATATGGACAAGGAATCTGGAATAAGAAAGAAGCAAGAATTTACGACAGATATCTTGAAGAATGATGTGTTTCCTCATTGTCATAATATGACTCAAAAAATTTATATGCTTGGATATATGGCGAATAAGCTTCTTAGATGCAGTTTTAAATGGATTCAGCCAGATGACAGAGATTCATATTTGAATAAGCGCATTGATTTGACTGGAACACTTTTGAATAATTTGTATCGTAATTACTTTAATAAACTCGTAAAAGATATGCAAAAGCAAATCGTACGTGAAATAAACAATGGTTCGTGGCGTTCTACAGAAGATTATCTGAATATTGTAAATACAACAAATATCTATAAAATTATTAAATCCACTACGATTGAAAATGGACTAAAGAGAGCATTATCAACAGGTGATTTTGGAATCAAAAACGTAAATAGCAACAAGGTAGGTGTTGCCCAAGTATTAAATAGACTCACCTATATTTCCAGTTTGAGTCATCTGCGTCGTATTAATACACCCATTGACAAGAGTGGAAAGCTAATTCCTCCACGCAAATTGCACAATAGTTCATGGGGTTTCCTATGTCCGGCAGAGACACCAGAGGGTGCTAGTGTAGGTGTAGTCAAAAATCTGAGTTACATGACACATATTACTATTCCTAGTAATAGTGGTCCAATTCACGATTACATATCACCCTATATCACATCACTCGATGATTTAACATGCGTTGAACTAGAAAAGAAGGTGAAAATATTTGTAAATGGTGCGTGGGTTGGTGTAAGTGATGAACCATATAAATTGTTTAAAATGCTTCAAGAATTTAAATACAAAGGCATGATTAACATTTATGCGTCTATCTTATTTGACTATAAGAATGGTGAGATTCGTGTTTGTACCGATGCTGGTAGATTAATTCGTCCGATACTTCGTGTAAAAGACAATTCCGTTATTTTGAATCAGGCTACTATTGATAAGATTAAAAGCGGTGATTTGGAATGGAATGACTTGCTTACGAATTGCAATATAGATGATTCTGCTATTGAATATATCGATCCTGAAGAGCAAAGTTTTAGTATGATTGCCATGAAGCCAAAAGATTTGTGTAAAACGAGTCAGTTTGTCTATAAATATACTCATTGTGAAATTCACCCTAGTACCATCTTTGGAATTCTAGCATCTTGTATTCCATTTCCTGACCATAACCAAAGTCCTAGAAATACATATCAATCGGCGATGGGAAAGCAAGCAATGGGAGTATATGTCACCAACTTTGACACTCGTATGGATAAAACAGCTTATGTTCTGACGTATCCAGCTAGACCATTAGTTGATACGCGGTTGATGGGTATGGTAAAGTTGGATAAAATTCCAGCAGGAACTCCAGTTATCGTAGCCATTATGACACACAGTGGTTATAATCAGGAAGATAGTTTGTTATTTAATCAGGGCTCTATTGATAGAGGTTTGTTTCAAGCGACTATTTATCATACTGAAAAGGATGAAGATAAGAAGATTAATGGCGATGAAGAAATTCGTTGTAAGCCTGATCCAAACAAGACAAAGGGTATGAAGTATGGAAATTATGGCAAGGTGACAAATAAAGGTGTTATTCCTGAAAACACATTACTAGAGAATAACGATGTCATTATTTCAAAGGTGGTTCCTATTAAGGAAAACAGAAATGACCATACTAAGATTATCAAGTATGAAGATTTGAGTCGAACATATAGGACCAACGAAGAGTCGTATGTTGATAAGAATTTTGTTGATAGAAATGGTGATGGATATAGTTTCTGCAAGGTTCGTGTAAGAACGGTTAGACGTCCTGTAATCGGTGATAAGTTTAGCAGTCGTCATGGGCAAAAGGGAACAATTGGTAATATTATTCCTGAATGTGATATGCCATTCACTGCCGAGGGTGTAAAACCTGATATTATTATTAACCCTCATGCTATTCCATCTCGTATGACAATTGGACAATTGAAAGAGACATTGATGGGTAAAGTATTGATCGAGTTAGGACTATTTGGTGATGGTACTTCCTTTGGTGATTTGACTATTGAAACCATTCGCAAGGAATTGTTAAAGGTTGGGTATGAGAATTGTGGAAACGAGCTCATGTACAATGGATTATCAGGGCAACAAATCGAAACGAGTATCTTTATGGGACCAGTGTTTTATCAGAGATTGAAGCATATGGTCAATGATAAGCAACATAGTCGTTCTATAGGACCCATGGTGAATTTGACGAGACAACCAGCAGAAGGTAGAAGCCGTGATGGTGGTCTTCGTTTTGGTGAAATGGAAAGAGATTGTATGGTTTCGCATGGTGCCTCTAGATTTACGAGAGGAAGATTATATGATGCATCAGATAAATACCAAGTACATGTATGTAAGCGATGTGGTATGATTGCTGCCTACAATAATAAGATGCAAATTCATATATGTAAGACGTGTGATAATCGCGTTGATTTTAATTATGTAGAAATTCCATATGCCTGTAAGCTATTGTTCCAGGAATTACAGACCATGAATATTGCTCCAAGAATCATGACCTAGTTGAATAATAACGCGAAAATATGGGTGAGGTGATTATATCATAAATATATCAGATATACAAAACAAAATAAAAATAAAATAAAATAAAATAAAACAAAATAAAACAAAATAAAACAAAACAAACTACAGTTTAGCAATTTCAAAATAGAAATTTTTTATATGAGAGATATATATATGCCTTGTGGAAATCAAAATGATAATTTAGGATACGTTAATAGCGGAAGACCAGGAATATCTTTAAAATCTTTGGGCGGTACTGCCAATGGTAATTCTGGAACCGGTATGGAAGGTGGTTCCAATCGTGAAAGAATGAGATTTACACTTCGTCAAGCATGGAATGGACAAGCCGCCACAGGTGTAGTAAATGGAAATAAAGTGGCCATTACTCCTTTTCGCGCAGTTAATAATGCGGGTGATTTATTAAATCGCGTTGCATACACATCCGGTGGTTCTAATCAAGTCAATACTGGAAGAAACAAATTAGCGGCAAACGCGACCGCAAGATTTTTAGGAGGAAGTATATTCGCCAAACCGGATGGTTCAGGTGTTCCTAGTGCTACCACCAATGTCAAATGGGTATATGACGGTTCAGATTATGTTAAATTTAAAAGACAACAAGCTGAAAACAAAACTTACAATGATTGGAGTTTTGGTGGTTCTAATAATGGTTCTTACTCTGCTATTATGAGGGTACGTCATTAAACAATGTTAATCCTTATAAAAATAAGATAACGTAATTTTATATATACTTGTATTATATATAAAATGTCAGGTCTTCAATTTACATATCGTTATCCTGGACCACCATCACAAGGAGTACTTATAAAAAATAGAGGAAATAATGCTATTGTAGATGCGAAAATGGGTATGCCTCAAAAATTCTCCCCTTCCGCAGGCGATTCCATGTTCTCCAATGCTAGAAAAGCGTACGTAAAAGATTCTGGAGGAGGAACCTTGTTATCAGGTCATTATGATTCCTCGCAACACATTGCATTGAAAAAATTAAACGCTATTGGAAAAGGTTCTACATTAAAATCAACTGTTTCATTTCAAGGACAAGCTCAAAAGCAAGATTCCTATCGTAATAGTGCTTTAGCACGTGTTCGTGGAGGCGGTACAGTTGCTCCCAAAAAGAAGGGTGCTTTAGCAAATCCATTCAAGTCTGGTGGAGGTTCAAGTTTGACCGGATCTGGAAATAGACAGATAATAGTATAAATTTTTATTTATCATAATTCATTAATTATTTTATTGATAAATTATATAATGAACAAGTATCTCGTTGAATTTTTAGGAACTCTTTTCTTCTTGTATGTAATTCTTGCTACTGGAAATGCTTTAGCCATTGGTGCTGCGTTAGCCATTGCTATATTAGTTGGTGGTGGAATTTCTGGTGGTAACTTTAATCCTGCTGTTTCTGTTATGATGGTTGCTGCTGGTAAATTACCCAAGAATGATTTAATCCCTTATATTCTTGCCCAAATTGCTGGCGGATTAGCTGCTTTAGAACTTTACAAACGCGTTAAACTTTAGATTATATTGTTTAATTATTGATTTTGATATTATATAATTTTTTCTACGATTATTATATAATAAACATGGATTATTCTAATACCTCGCAACAACCACCAGTAGAAAAAAAAGAGACATCTTTAACGGAACATGCATCCAATGCTTGGTCTGGATTTACAAAAATGTTTGAAAAATCGGATTCTAATCCTAATCCTAATCCTAATCCTAGTGCTTCAATCGGTGGAAAAAGAAGAAAAAACAAATCAATGAAAGGAGGCAATCCCAAAAAAGGGATGAAGTCTAGAACACGTAAAGGACGTAAAGATTTTGTTACACACAAAGGAGATAAATATTACAATCGTAAAGGAAAACGTCAATCTAGGTCAAGAAGCGGTAGAAAAGGAAGACCTTATTCACGTCGTAGTCGCAAGTAAATATGTTAGTATATAATATAATTATGTCATATACTAAGAGTAAAAGTAAAAGTAGAGGTGAAGAGAGAGAGAATAAACGCATGTCTCAGTTGAGAGAGCGCGCCATAAATGACCCCGTGGTCCATAAACAGTTGATAGATATCATGGAAGAAGATCCTGAGTTAATACGAGCGTTTTCGAAACAAGCAGAATCAAGATATGGTGCACAATGGAAGACAATGAGCTCATCTGATAAATCAAAATTAATAAAATCAGCAATGGAGAAAAATCGTATTCCTACAAAAAGAGGTGGGCGAAAAACAAAAAAAGCGAAGAAAATGAAAAAAAGTGCGTCTAAAAAATCGAAGAAATTGAAAACTAAAAGACGAACCATGAGAAAAAAGACTAGTCGTAGATAAGGTAATCTATTTTCTCTCTTTTATTCGTTTCATCATACTGATGAGTATATAGATACCCAACACTCCAAATGCCGCATAAAATAATTTTACTAAGAAATCGTCAGGTAGTTTAGCTGTTTTATTATTACTAAATGCTTCGCGACATGATTGTCCAGTGATTGGATTTTTATCATGTAGTGGTTTAAAATCACATGAATTCATGTTTGTCAAATCAGTCGTAGTAACATGTCTTGTTTCAGTACCTTTGTTATTATTTACGTCAATCGTTTCCAACGTAATTTCTTCACATTCTGGCTGCGATCCTGACATGAATGCTTGAAACATCAACATGGGGTTTAATGCGGATACATTACCCAATGTACCAGGTACTAAACCTTCAAAATCACCAAAATTCATATTCATTCCACTGCTAATAAACGGAATAGAACCATTTGGTACATTATTTACATAGACATAGCGATCCACTATTTCCTTGGATTTCTTATCTTTACATGTAGCGGCGGTTTTGATAAAAAATTTATTGCCCAAGGGATTACCTGTAGCAGATGCTTTGCCTTTACCAGTAACTAATACTTCTACATAATTTATTAAACCACCTACGTCCTTAGCAATTGTTGAAATAGAGCCATTCGTACTCATTCCCATCTGACTAGGTGATTTAATTTGCTTCCAATATTGATAATCTGGTCCTAATATTCTTTCTTCTACACCTTTGACATCATCTAAAACTTCTTTAAAAAAATTTCCGGTTGACATTTTATATATATATATATCTTTACATATTAAATGTTTTCGGATCTTTTTCTATTAAACCTTGGTTTTTTTGAGAATCTTCATTTGAAGAAGGCGACATGGATGCCAATAAACTAGTAATTGATTGAGAATTTTTATTAATGGAATCCGTGTTTGTTTTAACAGTACTCGATAATCCGGATATTTCATCAACCGTTTTCTTCAACACCTCAATATTAGCAGCATTTTTCTTGGCTAAAATGAGAGGATCATCTGAATAATTTTGATATTCACCTGTGGCACCTTCAATAATAGTTGGTTTAGTGAGATTACGAATAAAAGCGAATAGTATGAGTAAGCCGAAAAATATTGTTATGGATTGAATAATAAACATTTTATATATTATTGGTATTTTTATTTTTATTTGTAGCAATAGTTGTATTTTGTATTATATAGGCAATAATATTATTTAACCTCTAGTTATTTTTCTTTCTTTACTATATATTCAAATGACTAAACCAACTAATTTCAGTTATTCCAATACTTTAACATCTACACGCCAACCACTGGTCGATACAAAGGGTGATTCAAATAATGGAATGTCTTCTGTATCTGCTGGTGTTATGGGTGGTTTAATTAGACCGAATGTTAATTTGGGACATAATCCTCAGACTTCTGCTGAAGATAATTTTAATATTGCTCAGAATTATATTGGTCCTTTTGCTAGACCCTATCCTATGAAACATTGGAGAAGACAGCTCAGTACCAATGGACAACCTGGTCAGAATAGTAGAAGTTCTGCTTCTATTAGTGTTGTAGATAGACCAGGAGGAACAGTATTTAGGGGATATACAAAGGAAGGTGATTGTTCATGTGACGGAAACGGTAATTTATACGTGACCTTTGATAACAAATTTTTACAATCAAATAGTAAAAGTATTAAACCTGCTGCTAATATTGAGGTCTCTTCCGGTACAAAAAACAACAAGATTCAAAACAATGGTGTTATTCAAATTGGTCCGGTTGATGCGTTAAATAGTTATCAAATTCAAACCGGAATTTACACGACTACGACCATATGTAATACGCCTGAAAATAATATTATTAAATCGGCTGTTACTTTATTAAGTAAATCATATTATAGTGATAATAGGGCTTATTTAAAATCAAGATGTAAATTATATAATCAAAAACAATCATTTCAAGAGATGGATGGAATTATATATATTGACGATAAAGGTAACCCTATTCCTCCAAGTAACTCTCCTACAGGAACTCAAAATTATAGAACAAATAATTGTGCATGGCCTTATCAGAATGGAACCAAAAACGCATGTACTAAAACCATTTATAAACCAAGTAATGCTCAATTTGCTACGCAAGGCGCAGTTGATAATGGAACACGATTAGCAAAGTTAAAATATGATACGATTACTAAAAATGGTGCATCCTTTCGCACCGCATTTGGTGAAGCTGCTGCGAATGCTGGTAAATATCAAGGAGGATACAATGGTTCTGCTTCTTATTTCTTAAAATCCAAATACAATCCACCACTGGCTTGGAAAAGAAACGGACAAAAAACAGTTTGCGCAAATGGAAACAAGAATTGTGGTCCTGGACAGACATTGTCTTCTTTTTGGAGCATGTAATCCAATTGGAACATAAGTAACAATCCGGTATAATGTAATACAAAATCAACATAGTATAAAAAATATTGTACCTGAAGATAGATACAATATTTTTATTATTTTTAGTATTTTTGTTTGAGAATTTATTTTTATTTTCATGATTCTTATTAAAATTTCATTTCTATTTCTATTTTTATTTTTATATTGTCATATATGAGTTTGCTTCATCCTCATTGGTAAGGTCTAAGACTTCAAATCTTATTCTTTTCTCTGCAAGTATTTTTTCAGTTACGTCTTCTACTTCTTCGTCAGAGTCTTCTTTATTTGATTCGTTCGATGAATCACTAGAGTCTTCATTTGACTCATTCTTTAATTTTTCAATTAATACAATTGGTTCTTTTTTTATTTCAACATCGTCTTCATTTACTGGATGATTGTCCTCATCAGATGTGCCTTCACTGGTCGAATCAGTTTCCAAATCAGTGGCCCAATCAGGTGCCAAATGTCGTTCAAGCATGGACGCAAATTCGCTTTTAATGTTTGATTTCGAAACGAACGACCTGGTACCAAAACAATCATTTATTGTATCCGATACATGCTGGATGGTATAATGTGCTACTGATTGAACACAGAACAAGTCCATGTCTTCGCAAATATCGATCGTAATATGTTGTACATATTTCGAACAAGTTAGCAGCCAATAGCATAGTAGAAGACATATCCAACTTGCGATAATTAATAACAAACTAATAATTCCAATAATTCGATTGAATATACAATAGGAGATATTCTTTGAAAATTCCTTAAATGCTAGTTCCGTATCCATACTCATATTCTTTCTAGAAGATGCCATATTGTTGTGATACAATAAATATTGTAAAAACAAAGGGTTCAATTTTTTCTATAATTCATTAATAAAATTTATCAAAGGTGTAATAATCCATCTAAATATTATTGCATATATTATTACGGCATATATATGAACTTTATATGATGTATTTTTTGTAAAATTAAACAACTTTATAGGTAAATCCAGCCCAAATCTACCAATAATAGATAATAATATACCAAATACCATACCAACAATCAAACTATAATTATTTTCATATTTGGTAATAATATAGTAATTTATTAATCCAAATATACCATATAATAATGGTATAAAAATGGGAAATAATTCATACGGAATAGTTGAGGGGCGATTATTATTCTTATAAGCAATTCCAACATATCCTAGAGTAATTATAGAAATGAAACTGGAAATGAAAAACACAGTAAGATTTGTTTTTAGATTCATTATTATATATTTATTATATATAATAATGAAGATTGATACTAATTTATTAATTCAAACGTCCATCGCCGCGTGTTTAGTAATCTTTGGAGTAGTTACTAAAAACTCATTCGAACAATTAGGATTTCCAAATCATTCGATAGGGAAACCTGTTGGAATGGGAATGTTTGTAATGGGTTGGATATATGTTGCTTACATATTATCTATAAATAAACCAAATAAACTAATGTTTATTCTTCCTTCTGTAGGAATTGTTATTGCTGTAATGATGATGAAACAATATATGGTTAAAAAACAAACTCCACCTATGGTTTTCCCATTAATATTTGCTCTATCGTGGATCATTCTTGGTTTCAATGTTGGAAATCATTTGTCTGGTAATCAAAAATATATAGGATTATTCGCCAGTTTCTTGGTATTATTAAGCATGATGCACATGTTACCATTTCAACGAATAAATAATATAGTTGATGGTCCAGGAATGCCTCTTTTTGTTATAGCGTGGGTTATATTCATTATTTTGAATAGTAATAGATAATAACACGCAAACAAAAGCACAATAGTATATTACTTGAAAAAATGAAAAAAATGCTTGAAAAAATATTTATTACATACCATCTAAGAATTTAGTTAATCCTTCGCTTGTTCTAGGTCCATCGTAATCTTTTTTATCACCATTTTCATCTACTGCTATAATTGTAGGGAATCCATTAATATTGTATTTTTCCAAGTCGTCTCCTGCTTCATTCATTTCCACTTTGCGTAATTTTACTGGTCCAGTATAATTTTGTACAAAAGTATCCCATTCAGGATTAAATCGCTTACAATGGCCGCAATTTTCCATATAATAATAGGTAAGTGTCGCTGGATTACCAAAGTTCTCCATTGAGGACGATTGTCTAACAAATAAAAAATGAAGGGCAAGTGTTAGGATAATAAGAGTGACTACCTTTACAACCTTGGAACTTCTATTCCACATTTTTAATAATTTATTCATCATTATACATTATTAA
>TARA_B110000285_G_scaffold232205_1_pt1 | contig 15490 bp, 6 predicted proteins | sample TARA_B110000285 | Tara Oceans TARA_B110000285 (sample SAMEA4397756) | marine metagenome | biome: Polar Biome; feature: [SRF] surface water layer (ENVO:00010504); material: water (ENVO:00002006), including particulate matter (ENVO:01000060) such as... | depth 5 m
CGGTGCATCGCAGTGTGTGACATTATCGATGTATTTTTTATAAAAAGAAAAATTACTTTCAATGTATTCTTTATCATTAGTAATAAGTTGTACAGGAAGATTTAAATAATTTTTTACACGCTTTGCACAATAAATTGCTTGTTTAATATAATCAATACGTCCGTTATTAAATGCAAATAAAACTACGCCTTGTTTCATAAATTAGTTAGTCCTTCAACTGATCTATTCTTTTTAATTTTTTCATAATCGTATGCGTACTTTCTAGATGCAAAGGTATAAATTCCTAGTATTTCTCTTGTAAATTCTTTAAGATTAAGTACTTCAAACGGTATATTATTATCATCTAGTAATATAGTTTCATCTTGATCTAATGCAAGCATACTTTGACAGAACCCAATTAGCTCATGTGTTACTAATAACTTATGTCCGTCTTTATAATGAACCAAATTACTATAATACTGTTTTAAAAAAATGACTTTTTGGTTGTTTTGTGTTTCTAAAAAGTTAGAAAATTCTAGAGCTTTTTCTAGTCGTTCGTCCATATTGACTCCTTGTATATACTGTTATAGTATATACTAAAACTAGGTGTTTGTCAAGTCTTAATTGAAAGTGTTTGTGCTGCCAACAGCTACGCTAGGTGCTGTAACTTCAACGTTTGTGCCTGTAGCACGTCTGACAGTAATGGCGCTTGTAAGTGTGCCTTTGACGTTTTCGTCAACTGCTGCGCCTGTACCTGTTTGGTCGCCTACATCATCATCTCTAAATACTACTCTTACTCTAATACCATTAGTAATATAGCGTATAAAGACTTGATAATCGTTTTCTGAGTATGGATTTGTACCACCATCTTGGAAAATTTGTACTTCAGTGCCGTTTGTGTTCAAATCATACATACCTGTGTTGGTAATTGTGCCTTGAGTGCCGGTGCCGGTTGCATATGCACTTGTATAGTTTATACTTACATCTTTAGCTTCGTTTACTAGGGCTTTCCAATCAGTTGTTTTTGTTTCTGATCCTGTATAAGACAACCCAGAAACAACGGATACTACTCCGCCCGCGTTCCAAAATGCTTTAAAGGCATTTGCATTTGCCCAAGTTAGCTGTACATCATGTATCTGTACAGCGTTCCAATCTGTTTTAGTTTTAGTTCTTGCTGTAGCAAGTGTACTTTGTCCAGTTGCCTGAGAAAATCTATTTGATGTTACTGTTGCTAATGCTGTTTCAAATTCGTTATGTATTGTTGATGTAATACCTGTGTCTGTATCAACTGTTGTTAATGCTACAGCACTATTAGTTTGGTGTGCGCTTGCTTTTCTAATATCGCCTCGTAGGTTATTCCATTGTAAAGCTGTTATTGATGTTCCTACGCCAACTGCAGGGGCACTAATACTTTGATTGTAACCAGCGGATGTATCCCCACTTCCTGTAGGCGTTCCCATTACTGTGTTTATACCACTTCTTAGAGTAGTATAATGTGTTTCATTAATACTTGTGCCTATTGTTACAGCCATTGTTATTCCTCTTTAAACTACGCAGTTATTTATACTTTTAAAACGCACTCGATTAATTTTTCGGACTCGTCAGTACTTGATTCTAAAGCAATGCCTACTAATGCTGTTGACGCAATAGTTGTACATACTCCATGTTCCCACGCATAAACTGCCTGGCCTTTTGAAACAACACCACTTACTCTTACAGGAACTCGACCTTTAAGGCCAATTGCTTGACCGTCACAATCACTATTCATTAAGTATGCTGGTTCTGCAGATATAACACCTATTGCCATACAACTTGCTTTGCATGCTGTAGCTTCTTCTTCGCCTCCAACACACATTGCTGTACCAGTTGGATATTCTTGATCAGTTGTGTAAACTTCTGCTAAGTCAGCATATCTAGCACTTGTTGCTGTGCCTTGAAATAATACAGCATTTAAGTTTCCGGCAGAGTCACGCACTGCAACAGTATTGCCTGTACCAGTTCCGCTTGTATCTACTGAACCTATTCTAGTATTTCCACCTACAATAAGAGCACTTGCTTTTTCTGAAGTACCCCAAAAGTTTCCTGCATAAACATCATCAAACGGTGCTGCAGTTGAACCTATGTCTACACTTCTATAAACTGTTGGACTTAAACTTTGTATACCTGGTAAAATGTTTCCTGGACGAATATCTACAACATTTACGTTTGCTCCGCCGGTGTCTTTTACTCTAAATTTAATTTTGTCACCTTGAGAATTCTGTATAACACCTTCGTTATCATTTTCAATAAACAGTTTTAAATCTAATCCTGCACCAATTGCAATACCTGCGTCAGTTTGGAAGTTTGTAATTTCTGTAAAGACTGTTGGCGAACCTGGATTTGCTGTAACATAGTTACTTGCACTTATTCCATTAAGTTTTAATGCGTTAGAAGCTGTACCGTGGAACTGATGATCTGTACTTGTAACACCTGCTGTAGCACTTTGTGTATTTTTAAGTGTTACACCTTGGCGTACAACATCAAACCCTGATATAGCGTTTTGTGCATCAGTACTATCGATTGTAAATTCTACTGGGCTTACTAAAAATTGTACATCGTCGTTTACTGTGGCTGCAATTACACTTCTACTAATTGATCCTGTATCAAGTACAGATTTACTTTGCATTTGTGTAATACCTGTGCCTGCATCTTGGGGACCTACAAGTACATAGTCTGTGCCGTTGTATGCATATAACTGTTGGTTAGTTGTATCCCACCAAAAATCACCTATTGATAACCCTGCTGGTGCTGTAGCACTAATTTCTGCGCCGCCTGTTGTGCGCCATTTGCCGCCATCGTAAAATTTAAGTTTACTGTTTGCTGTATCAAACCAAATTTGCCCTTGTATAGCTCTAGGTGGTTGATTTGCGCCTGCAAAGTTTTCTAAAAGAAACACAAAATTTTCGTTTTGTATCTCGCCGTACCCTGCATAATTCTTACCAACTAACTTAATGTCAGTAGTTTGATCAATAGTACCGTCTTGTACTATTGTAAGCTGGGTAGTATCATATTTGTTTATTGTATACGCCATAGTTTATAAGCCCCTTGTTACTAGTATTTATCAGATCCTTATGGATATGCTACCGTGGAGTTCCAAGCCCACGATCCTGCTGTTATTGTGAATGTCATTGTAAATCTTGTTGGATTAAGTGCCACAGTACCAGTAGCTGGATTAATAAATGCTATATCTTGTATAACTGATTCATTCTGTGTTCCTGCACTATCTACAGATATTGTTGATTTTTGTAAAACCCCGGTAGCATTGGGTGAGGTTGATACAGTAATTTGAATTCCTGAAATTGTACTAGACGCATATGATGTACAATGAACTTTTGCTACTTTTCCGTTAGCTGCTGCAGAAGCAGAATATATTGATTCTAACACAGCTTTTACATCATTTAGTGGTCCGTCGCCTACTCCTGGAAGGTTAGGTGATGAAAATCCAGTTATATCTAATACTAATGGCATTGTTTCAACTGCAATTTGTGTATCTACATATAATTTATTAGTTACATCAGTACTACTTGTTGGTGTTGCTACTCCGGTGATCTTTTGTGCGTTAATTGTAATATCACCTGTAGAACTAATGTTTAATGCTCCAGTTGAGCTAATACTTCCAAGTGATGCATTTCCGCTTACAGTAACGCTTGTTAACGTTCCAACATTTTGTAAAGAAGAATTAACTACTCCTGCGCCAAGTGTTGTTGCTGTAAGGACGTTTGAATTTGATATTCTAAAAGATTTTCCTAATTCTAAGTCTATGTTTTGGTTAGATGTAAAGTTACCTGTAGCATTTTTCCATACAAAATCTTTACTTCCGTTAAAACTATTAACAACAAATCCGCCGCCATCTACTTGAGCGTCTGTTAATTCTGTTGAATCACTGCCAATACCTAATTGTATTTGTGGATCTTGTACTCTAAAAGTTGCTGAATCAACAATAGTGCTTGATCCACCTATAGTAATGTTTCCTTGTACATTAAGATTACCTGTAAATCTTGCTGAGCCAGTTACATCTAATTCAACTGTAGGCGTATCTTGGAATATACCAAATCTACCATTTAATGTATCAAAAGATAGTCCGTCTAATTGGTTTGAACCAACTTTTCGTCTAATTGCAAATGGTTGATTTTGATTTAAAATATCAATAACTGTTTTTGTATCTGTTTCTGTAGTTTTAAATTGTCCGTATGCTGTATCACCGTATCCTACTTTTACTCCAGTATCACCCTTTACAAATAATCCACCATCCATTGTTTGATCAACAATTACATTACTACTATCTCTTTCGTTATTTCTAACAAAGTCAGTACTAGCAACCGATATACCTTGTGCATCTACTAGATTTTCAGCTGTTGCTGCAATGCCATTCCAACGGTAAGCAATATTATCTCCGTTGTCTGCTAGATAAAGAGAATTAAATCCTACCTTAATTACTCTACCAGATGCATATGGTAATAGTACATCTTCAGTTCTTGGTGTAAATTGTGTTGCACTATGTATTCCAACTAGGCTACCTTGTATATATTGTGCTAGAATGGCTCTAGTTTGACCCGATGTGTCAATCATAGTAACAGCTTCGAGAGTAGTTTTACCTTGTGTTGCTGTGTAATTAGGTCCTACAGCAACAACATCTGTTCCATCATAAAAATAAAGTTTATTTTGTTCGTTGTCAATCCACAAATCACCTGCAACCATGGCAGGCTGTGACGAACTTATAATCGGACCGCCTGCAATCCTAAACGTTGTTCCGTTGTAAATTTTTAAACGCTGATCTGAAGTATCATACCAAAGCTGTCCTGATATTGCATTTGAAGGAGCACTAGTACTTGCAAAACTTTCAGTTAGTTTAATAAAGTTTTCATTAATATACTCTCCAAACCCTTTGTAGTTTCTTCCTACAAGTGTTATGTCTGATGATGTAGTATCAATTACTCCATCTTGTAATTCTACTAGTAGTGATCCGTCTGTTTTGTTTAGTTTATAGCTCATGATACCACTCCTGTATATATAATATAATTAACTGTTTGGTAAGGGTTCATTATATTTAAATCATCTCCTACAGTAGGTGTAAGTATACCACCACTTTTATCAATTGTTTGTGAAAGCTGATCTACACCAGTTTGGATAGTACTCAAAGATGCATCAGCTGGTTTATCACCAGCTCGTCCATCAACAGCTCTAATAGCTGTAAACTGAACACCGTTTTCTGCTCTTAAATCATGTTCGTGTTCTGGTAAGTTGTTTATATTAATAGTTGCTTCGTCTGTACCGTCAACAGCACCTAAAACACTTGAGTTAGAATCTCTCGATCTTGTGTCTGGGGTTTCAACAGGGGGATTAGTACCACCCATATTTAACGCACCTAAAGGAAAACGTCCTCTTAGATCAGGTACAGCAAAATTACCTGCTGTAACTAATCCTTGGGCTTTGTAAGTAAATCCAACTAATTGGTATAAACTATTATATACACCTTGACTTAGTTCTTGTCCATTACAAAAGAACCAACCTGTAGCTGTAGGTTCAATAGTTCCTGCAAATGGCATAATACTTCCAATAGGAGTAAGTCCTGCAATGTTTTGGAATAACGTCCCTCTAGATATTCTTCTTAATCCTGTACTAGATCCACTTATTCTATCAATAATAAATTCGTCGTTTGACAAACTATCAGTAACCTGTGTCTTTCCGGAAATAATTGTATTTTTAATTGATATATTAAAGTTTTTTACAGCGCCTCCGGTTTGTCCATCAAATACATTTTCAACTGTTTCTACATCGCCAGTTAATCTAAATGTTGTTGAACTTGTTAATTTATCAGCACTACCTGATTTACCACTAACACTACCACTTACTGAACCTTCTAAAGATCCGATAAACGTAGTTGCATACATTTTACGCCATTTATTAGTAGGACTACCTATGTTACGAGTGTTATTTAAATCAGGCATAATAAGTTCTGATTCGGTTGAATCAACTGTAAGATCATTGTTACCTAAGGTAATACCTTTTTGTATAACAATACTTTCACCAATGTTTAAAGATTTAGCAACACCAACGCCTCCTTTTACAATTAATGCTCCGTTACTTATAGTTGTACTTTCAGTTACATCATTAGTTTTAATTGTACCACTTGTTAAAAGGTTTCCTGTTACATCTAATGCTTCATCTGGGGCTTCGTTGTTTACTCCAATTCTTAAACTACTATCAACTCTTAAAACTGTTTTACTTGCGCCTGCATTACGCACACGCATGTCAATATTCGAACCTTCAATATTATGTTGTATAATACCAGCACTGCCTTCAATGCCTATTCCCATTTCGCCGTTTATACCGTAAGCTATACCTGTATTATTTTGGATATTTAACGGATTAGTCGAAGTTGATTCGACATCTCCTCTTAAAAAGTTTGCTGAAGGAACAGCTAAATCATTTACAATTAAGTTTTCTGCTCTCTCAGCAACACCATAAAACTTAACATTGTTTTTTCCGTCACCGTCTGTATCTCTATTTGCTAAGTTGATACCTGGTTTAATTGCTGTAAATCCTTGTACTGTTGCTTTAGGAACAAAGTCATTAAACGCAACAATAGCAACAATATTTGCACTAACTTGAATTTCAATTACTGTATACTCTACATTATCTTGTCCAACTATAGTACTAGGTTTTGCACCTGTTGTTAATCCTTGACTAAATTCCGGGCCAACTAGTATCCAAGTTGATCCTGAAAACAAATATAATTGTTGTGATGCTGTATCGACCCATAAGTCGCCGTCTGTAGCATCTGTTGGATCTGGTTGTGTTGTACTTTTTGCTAGTCCTCCACTCGGTATCCAAGTAGTTCCATCATAAACTAGTAGTTGCCCTGTAATACTGTTATACCAAAGTTGCCCTTGTATACTATTACTTGGTTCAGTTGGGCTTGCAAAGTTTTCTAAAAGCCTTAATAAATCTTCAGCAATAACAGCACCATATCCTGTTGAGTTTCTACCAGGAAAACTTAAACTTGTTGTATTGTTGATTGTGCCGTCTTCAATAACAATAGGATCTTTATCAGCACTATTTGTAAAATTAATTGTATATGCCATCTAATTATCCCTCGTTAAAACCAGTTAAACTTTGTACTCTAACTGTATAATCTATTTGTATAAGCCTATTAAGTGACTTTTGCACAGGATGAAAAATTACATGTGTTAGTAATCTGCCAGTGCCTGATGCAGTGTATGCTTTAAGACCTAATTCATCAAATACATATAAACTATTTTGATCTGCAGCTGTATCAAACGCATCTTGTCCTGTAGGCTCGCCATAATCTAATAAACATGTTACTAAAATATCAGTATAGTTTGTACCACTTACGTGACGTGTTTCAATCTTATTTCTAGCAGGATCAAGATTGTTTACACTTCTATCATCTACAATTTTTGTAAATGTTTCGTTGTACAAACTAGCATTTGTGCCTGTGCTGTTTGGTGTTAGATATGTAATAATACCCGTTGGATCGACACTTGTGCCGCCGTTACCAAACCCCATTTCGTAAATCCAACCTGTACCAGCATTTCCTAAACTTTCTGCAAGGCTTATACTCATATTTTCATAATGTATAGCATTGCGTTTGTCTACAATTACTTCACCAGTTTCTGGATTACTTATTTTGATGTGCCCTTGAAGTAGCACACCGTTTTGTTCATTTAATTTATCTGTCATAGTTTATACCATCCTGCTGTTGTATTTATCGCGGCAAGTCAACTGTTGCTGCACGTAAGAATCTACTAATGTTAGAATCACTATCTGCTAGTGAAATTCCTGGTTCAGACCATCTCTGCCCCTGTTTTCTTACAACAATTACCTTTGTATTCTGTATAGGTGTAGTTGTAAGTACTAATTGATTACCAGTTAAGGTAAATTCTGCTGTTAATGTTTGATCTCCTTCTGGACTATCTTGTGCTAGTGGGCCATTTACATTATCAAATTTGTATACGCTTATTGAGTTTTTACGTAAACGCTTCCCTGCAACAAAAACTTCAAATTCGTTTATATTACCTGGTGTAAAATCAAGCTCATAAGTTGACGAAGTACCATCTGCTGTAAATACAGTTGTTAGCGTTTCATCTTTATAAGGCATTGAGTTTTTACCCGAAACATTTAATACTGCTGTATTTTCTAGATACATATGTTTAACCCCAGTTCCTAATGTTCCTCTTCTAAACTGACTTATTACGTTTCCGTTTCTAACAAAATACTCAATGCGTTCTCCATCAATCATTATAATTGCAGGCTTTTGAGACCCTGCAACAGGTGCCGGTAACGCATCACCGTTAATTACAATAATACTTTGATCGTATTGATATAAGTCTTTTGCTAATATAACTTCTTGCTCATTGTTTAATCTTATATATTGTGTTCTGTTTAACATATCTTTAAACTGTGACCAACCAAATTTGTTTTGAGTTTTACTAGCAGAAAAATGTATCACTTGTATTGCATCATTAAGTGATATTGCTGTTTCTATTTTAACATATTGTTTATTATCTGTTACATAATAATCTACACTTGGAGTAAGTAGTTGCCCATTAATAGATACCCATAAGTATTGTGCATCAATTGCTGGATTATTTAATTTTATAAGCCCGTTATGTAAATGTATATACTTTTGATAGTCTGCAGATCCAGGTGTTAAATTAATTCGATCAACTACATCATAATTTATTGTTTGAATGTCTTGCCAATCGTGGTTACTAAATGTAAATATTTCAATTTCTGTATCTTCAGTAATAGCTGTGTCAAAGTAAATTTTGTTAGGTGTTTTTACAAATAGCCTAGAACTAGGATCAACATATCCAAATCTATATTCTCCGTTAGTCATTACAAAAATATCTAAGATGTCGCCATCTTTTTGTTGGACTTCTCCCTTCAATCTAACAACAGTACTAGCACCTACTATTAAATTATATTGTACAGTTTCTAGTATAACACCGTTTAAATAAACTTCTACATATCTACTATCAATAGTACCTGGAGGAAATTGCCATTCCTCAATTTGATATTCTAATTTAGTTGATGTAGTAATATGTCTTAGACTATACCCCGAATCATATATTTTATTTCCTACTTTTACAATTGTTTTAAAATGTAACGGTTGTTGTACACTAGGAACTGTAGTAATATCATATGCTAAACTACTTCCATCTGCTATAACAGTTTCTACATTTACTTCACTGTAATTTTTTAATAAAAGATCATCTTCAAAGAATACATATTTTATTTCAGTGCCTGCTGTTGGGGGAGTTGCAAATTTAATTAATGCGTTGCCGGCAATGCCATCAACTTTTTTACTTTTGCTTACAACATTTTCTATAGGAAGTCCGTCCATTGTAATGACATTTTGTAAGTTAGCTTTATATCTTACATTTGTTAAAAATGAAGTTGTACTTCCATCAGCAACTATTGAATCTATATCAATTATTTTATTTCCACTAACTCCAAGTGTAAGTATATTAACTTTAGCATTTATTATTGGTGCTGTAGATAATGTTATAGTGTCATCGTTAAAATTAATAGTATAATCATTGTCGGCTCCGAGTTTTTGTATATTTCCTGCAACTTTAACAAACACTGATTCTGTTGTTAACGGTTTAGCTCCAATTTTAAATGTAACTTTACTACCGTTTCCGTTATAATTTGTAGACGTTACTTGGCTTCCGCCGCCTGTTGGTCTTTCAAATACTTTAATATCTACTGTATCTAGTAATTGTCCTGGAACTTTTTCTTCAGGTCCAGCACTTGTTGTAGGTGTTACAAATCCGTCACCGTCAATAGTAATGTCGGCACTTTCTAAACCAGTTGCTGTTGAGTAGTTTAAATTTCCACCTTGTATAATGCTATCATATGTTTGCTCATTTGGTAGGAATGTGCCGTCACTCGATGATTTTCTAAATATTACAACATCAGTATTACCAAACGCAACAGTTTCTTCGTTAAACGCTACATAGTTTGAAACATCGTAATCGTCATCTGTTCTTGACCATGCTGTTTGACCTGCGCCAGTAATACTTTGCATAACTGCATTTACATTTGTTACAGGAGTTGCTGTACCAAAGTTTGGATCATCAATTCTAACACCGTTTTTATAAACATGATATTCTACACCAGTTACTAAAGGCGTACTAAAATTAAATAATGTAGTACTGTCACCTAATTCAAAAATCTCATCGTTATATGTGTTATCATAACTATCCCAGGTTGATCCAAACCATGCATCTGAATCCCAACCTTGTCCTTGACTCATTCCAAAGCTCTTAACTTCTACACCACCGTAATCAATTCCAGTCATAAGTTGACCTAATTCTTTACCTAATTGGCCTTTTTGTGGACTGTACAGTGTATTAATTCTATCTGCTGCTTGGAACAAGTCTGGAGAAATTTTATAATTTACAACAATTACATCATTAGCTAACGGTTTATTAGTAAAAGATATTTGACCGTAATATCTTTCATAACTTGCTTGTTTGTCTAATTTATTAATATAGGAATATTCATTACTTAACTGTTCAATAGTATTTTTAAAAACACTTACATCAGTAATTTTTAAGTCTATTGGCCAATTTAAGTTAAATTCAAACTGAGACCCTGATGCTGTAAATGTTTGTGTTTGTGCAGTTTTCGTATATACATATGTTCCGCTTGTTCTATCAAATCTAACTGTAGTTGTAATTCCTCTTACTGGATTATTACCCAGTTCTACACTAAACGTTGCTGGTCTGCCGCCATCAACAATGTTACCATTAACTAAAACTGTAGGAGAACTATAATAGCCAGTGCCAGACACTACTACGTCGACCTTTGTTACATCTCCTTTAGTACCTAAATAGGTTTTAAGGATAGTTCCAGTTCCACCACCGCCGGTTAATGTTAATACTGGAGGTGATGTATATCCTTGTCCGCCGTCTACAGGTTTTATACTAACAATACTGTAACTACTATTGTCTAGCCAATTTTTATTAGGATAAGATTCAAGCTCTGTAGTATTTCCTACTAATACATCACTGACAACTTTAATATTCTTTGGTAATATTTTTCCTTCTAATGAATTATAAGCAGCTGGTAAATCAAAGTCAGATGTTACTGTTTTAGTTGGATCTATGCCTTCGTATGCACTTAAATATTCTCTAATTTTTGTTGAGAATGGTTTAACTTCTTTAACATATGCTTCATAGCTAGGTAAATTGTCGTTGTTAAATGTAATATCTTTTCGTAATGTACCTACGTTATGCTTTGCTTTTATAAAACTAGTTTTAAATGCCCAGTCAACATATGTTTGTTCGGCAAACACATATCGTAATCCTGCAAAAAATAATTTATTAAATTCAATTAACAAATCATCAATTAACAAATCATCTTTAATAGAATTTAAAATAATTCTAAGTTCTTTAATTGGTTCACTATCGAATATTTTAGTATCAAAACTAATTGTATCAAATCCTGTGCTTGCTGCCAACGAATCATATAATGTATTTGTAAAATTAATTGTTCCGTTTTCTCTACCAATAGTTTTATAATTTTGTGTATAGTCTTCGGTATCAACTGATGATGTTTTTTCAATTAACAACCAGCCACCAGTACCAACGTTTGCAATTTTTACAACTGAACCAATTACATTATTTAAACTCGTAAGTTCGTAACTATTATTAATTAAATAATCAATATCAGTTGTGTTGTTATAACCTGTTGCGTACCAATCAATATAATTCCAAAATATTCTTACATTATAAGATTGACTTCTTATTCTATTCCAGGTTCTATTTTCTCTTTCATACAAAGCCCATTTACCAGACAATGTTTCATCTGCTTTAACTAGTACAGCAAAGTTGCGTACAGTCAATACAGTGTTTGAATCGTAATAAGTGCCTTGACTTATTATTGTAACTGATGTTATTTTGCCTGCTCCGTCAACTACTGGTAATAATTCTGCGCCTGACCCTGACCCTGCTATTGTTATAGTAGGTGGATATCTATATCCTTGACCAGGATTATTAATGAGTATATCTGTAATTTTACCATCTTTAATTACTGGTGTAACTGTTGCACGTTGGAGTTTATCTGTTCCAACTGTTCTAAGATCAGCTACAGTTTCTACTTCAACATCATATAAATTACTAACAGTAGTTAATTTAGGCTCGCTTAACGATAGCTTGCTTATATCTTTATCGTCAATAATTAGATTTTTTGTAAGCACAAGATTGACTCGTTCAATAAACTGCTTTAATGCTTCGTTCTTATTTTTAAACCATGACTGTCTTGGCCTGTTGAGCGATCCATATTTTTCTTTGTCACTAAGTGTCGGATCTGGAACTATTCTTGATTGTGCATCATATCCGATTAAACTATCAAACCATTTTATAACAACATCTGGATTAGGTTGGCTGGTTTCAAGTCCTTCACTAACAATTTGGTATTGATTGTGAATATTTTGGTCTTGGTTTTTAATTTTCCAAAACTGAATGTTTATCGCTACATCAGTACCTTTTATTAATGAATCACAATTATATAGCACAAACTTTGACGGTGATATAAGTGCAACAAATTTATGACCTTTTGCAGCAGGATCTGTAATGTATTGTGCAATATCTCTTGTATCAATTTTTCTAAATTCTTGGTCTGGAACAATAGTTTTATCTGTTACCCAGAAGTAATATTTAGTTTGGAATGTTTTAGCTACATTGTTATAAACTCTTCTAGTTGAATAAGAAGAATCCTGATATAAACTTTGTCCGCTATACCCATTTGCAAATCCTTGTTCAGTATCAGCTTGAGCGTCCCAAGCACTTGGTAAAATATCTGACTCTACCCATTCGTAAATATCAATCGTATTTCCTTGGAAAATTTTGTTCCAAGACTGAGCTGCATGTTCTATTGATCCTTGATACGGGTTATAAAATTTTGCGTTTGTTAAATTCCACCAAACTTCGCCTAATTGTTCTGGTCCCCAAGATGCTGTTTCATCTTTTATTGCACTATTATTATTGGAAACACTATAAACAGCTGGATCAAAATATGTCTTGTATGTTAATTCTTGTTCTGCTGGACCTGCAACTTTTCCTTGAATAGGATCTATATAATCTAAGTATGTAAGTAATTCATTATCAACTATATTGTATAAAAATACTTTCTTAATTTTTTGTACGTCTACTGTTTGATTTGATGATCTATATGTTTCCCACATATTTACATTTTCATCTATTCTGAAATCAATTATTTGTCCTTGTGCATTGCTGTTAACTTTAGATGTTAGCCCTACATAAAAATGATTTTGTTTTGCATGTATATTTCTACCAAACGTATTAATATCACTATCTGGAATTTGTATTGTTTGTGCAAACAACATTCCGGTTGGTGTTTTTTCATAAACAAATACAACTCCAACGTCTGTTCTTTCTTCAACTATTTCAGTAAATGCATTATCAAACTTAGTTGCATTTGAATCAAATGTTGTTTTTTGAGTAGAGTCGCCGTTTCTTGATGTTACAAATAACTTGTTACCATCATATTGTAATCTCCATCCAAATCTTTCAGCCCTTTCGTTATTAGGACTTTGTAAGTCTTGTAAAAATGTAAACACACCATTAACTTGGTTATATATAAAAACTTTTCCTTGGTCTGCATTATAATCATCATTAAATGGTGCAGCAATTGCAATATACATTCCATCGTCTGATATTGCTATAGACTGACCAAAGCCACTAGTTTTATCCGGTGCTTGTATTTCTTGTCCTCTTTCCCAGAATCCGTTGTTTTGTCTATATACAACTACCTGATTAGGAACCGTGCTATCATACAATGCATTAGCAATTAAAACGTCACCGTTTTTATTAATATCAAACTCACTTCCAAATGTAGAGAGTTGATCTTGGTCTAATACTGAACTTCCATCTGTGCTATCATTTACAACACTAGTACCTGAAGAGTTAGGTATAAAGCCAACATAGTCAATTAAATCATCTGTGCTAGTCCAATCAGTTGTATTAAATGTCCCTGGAGCAATGTTAGTTTTAGAAACATATAACACCCCAGTTCCTGATACAGCCGGATTTTCTCTGTAAACAATATCTCCAGTGAAATAACTTATGTTATTGTTGAATACACCTTTATATTTTTTATTTTTTGCGTACTCCCAAGTGTACGTTATACTATTTTCAGTGCCTGTTTTTATAAAATAAATTCTTCCTGGTAAACCTGCTGTTTTTGTTCCTTCAGCATGTACCATTGTTCTATACAATCCATTACTATCTTTTGTAATTTTAATATCTGAACCTAGTTTAAAGTTTGCTTGTTGTTCAGGAACTGTATATGTACCAATTTCAGAATAACGCCCTGGAGCAGATTTAGAATAGATTGAATATAATCCTTGATTTGTAAAACCACTTGATGTGCCAGTTGCTTCTGCTGGAATCTTATAAACTTGTTCCCAATCATTATTAATAGATGATGGAGGATTAGCTTGTCTAGGAATACCTAAAACATTACCTTCAGTGTACATCCAATATTCAACGTCATTAATTGAATCTTCTGCACTTAGTGATATTGGATTTCCACTATCAAATACTAGCATTTTTCCTATGCCTGCTGGAGTATAGCCTAATGATGTAAATTGTATTTCGCCCATTGTACGATCAATTTGATAATTTACATCAGCATCAGCTGGCGTACCTATAAATTCTATTTCAGCATTTTGGCCGTAATCATCACCAACACTAAATGTACCTGCTAAATTTTTTACAAATATAGTAGCATTTAAACTATTTCTTTGATAAAATGTTACTGTAGCTGTTGCACCAGTTGTTAAGTCACGCACTGTATCGCCTACTCTCGGCTCAAACGGATTATCAGAAGCATCAGTTTTAGTAAAATCTAAGTTTATATACCCGTCCCATACGTCATACACATTTCTAGTTGTGTTTGTAATTGTTGTGTTTACACCAATTGTAGTAATGTCTTTAAATGTACCTGTTGTATACTGTGCTAGTTGATTTACATAAACACTAACAGGATCACCTGGGGAAATTGTATCGCTTAGGGCTTTTGGAGCTCGCATTACATACAAGTTACTGGAGAATGTCGAATTACTTCCACCTGCTCCCGGAAGACCTCTATATGTTAATGTTCTTAAATAACCTGTAAACGTGTTCTGACTACTAATATCTGTAGTTATATAATCTAAACTTGAATAATAATATCTTCCAGTAGGTGTACTATCTGATATAAGGTCCCAGTAAATTAATCCTGCACCTTTATCTATATTTGTCGTTGACGATGTTGGTGTATATGGAGCAGTATCTATCCACCAGTAGCCTCCCCAAGTGGCTGATGTATCAACAGGATCAGTTGGGCCTTGCTTTATGTATTCACCAATAAAGTCACCGTCATTTCTAAACAAACTATCACTAGTGTTAAATGATCCATTTACGTCTCTCAGATA
>TARA_B110000285_G_scaffold75089_1_pt1 | contig 15480 bp, 10 predicted proteins | sample TARA_B110000285 | Tara Oceans TARA_B110000285 (sample SAMEA4397756) | marine metagenome | biome: Polar Biome; feature: [SRF] surface water layer (ENVO:00010504); material: water (ENVO:00002006), including particulate matter (ENVO:01000060) such as... | depth 5 m
CCACAAGGCGACAATAGTGAATTAAAAGCTGTTGAGCGAATCTTTGGGACAGAATCAAATGTATCCGTTTCTGGAACTAAATCTATGACTGGCCATCTACTTGGTGCTGCAGGTGCAATAGAGGGCATTGCAAGTTTAATGGCCTTAAAAGATGGAATTATTCCTCCAACAATTAATACGGAAGAAATAGAACCTGAGTTCAAAGATAAATTCGATTTTCCGTTAGGTAAAGGAAAGAAGAAAGAAATGACTTATGCCATGAGTAACACTTTTGGTTTTGGAGGGCATATTGCCTCCATTATTTTTAAGAAATATACTGGAAGTTAAACTCTAACGAGAACAAGAAAGGACTCAAATGTAAGGCATGTGGCAGTCATGAATATTATTGCCAAAAAAACAAAAAATATTTTTTTCATAAAGACAATTTCATAGATTTAACTAAATGTTCAATCTATGAAAAACTTTTTTTACATTTTCTTCTCTCTTTCTGTGCTTCAGGCGTGCGCTCAAGATATTGATATTCAAGGTCAAGGACTAATTCCTAAATCGAATACAAAGCAAATAGAAGTCATCAATAAAAAAGGAACAACAATCTCGTCAAGATTTAACGTGCCAAATGGATATACGAGAACTGACATTTCAAGTGAATCATTTGCCCAATATCTTCGGGGACTGCCATTAAAACCACATAACACTGAAGTTCTCACGTATGATGGTCGTATAAAAAAAAACTACAATGTTTATGATGCCGTAGTGGACCTAAAAATTGGGAAACGTGATTTACACCAATGTGCAGATGCCGTAATGCGTTTACGAGCGGAATATTTATGGAATAACAAACGATACGATGAAATTCATTTCAATTTCACCAATGGCTTTCGAGTAGACTATTCTGAATGGATGAAGGGACGAAGGATTATTGTCAACGGAAACAAAACGTATTGGTCGAATAGAATTGCACCGTCGAACACCTATGACGATTTCTGGAAGTATATGGAAATAATATTCTCTTATGCTGGAACACTTTCTCTGTCAAAAGAGTTAAAATCAGTTAATATTCCAAAAATTGAAATTGGCCATGTTTTCATTCAGGGTGGCTCCCCAGGACATGCAATAATAGTTGTTGACATGGCGACGAATACTGAGGGAAGGAAATTGTTTTTACTCGCTCAGAGTTACATGCCGGCTCAAGAAATTCAAATTTTAAGAAATCCATCTAACTCTGATAGTCCTTGGTATTCAATCAATGACAATGGTCTTCTCTCCACGCCAGAATGGCAATTCTACAACAATGATTTAAAGCAGTTTTAAATTATTAAAATAGTACTTTAGAGGAAAAATCAGAAATGACCAAGATTCATAACGGACTTTTTATTGCGATACTCCTCTTTTGTTATGGGAACAACCTACTTTTTAGTCAAGGACATTCAATTATTCCTGAACCTAAAAAAATTAAAGTTTTAGAAGGTTATATTTCATTTCAAGATACAATTACCTATTCTAGTGAGAATGAAATTCCTGCCATTGATTTTCTTGCTTCACATTTAAAAAAATACTGTTCTATTGTTCTTGATGAAACACACACAAATGCTGATCTTCAATTCAAGAAAATCAATGCTGGAAAAGAAAACCAACATCAACTTTCCATCAATGAAAATGGGGTAAAACTCAACTATAACTCTGAAGAGTCTGCTTATCACGCTTGTGCTTCTTTGGTTCAAATGATTGAATCAATAGATAACGGAATTCGTTTTTCTCATGTTCACATCAAAGATTTTCCTGATTTTGAATGGAGAGGATTACATCTCGACTGCTCTAGACATTTTTTTGAGGTTAATGAAGTTAAACGTTTTATTGATGTCATGGCAATGTACAAATACAATCGCTTTCATTGGCATTTGACAGATGACCAAGGTTGGAGAATTGAGATTAAACAATACCCTAAACTAACAGAAGTAGGAGCTTGGAGACATAGAACTGTAGAAGGTCATTATTCGAAAACACCACGTACCTGGAACGACAATAGACATGGTGGCTTTTATACTCAAGAAGATGTCAAGGAAATTGTTCGATACGCCGCTCAAAAAAGTATTGTTGTCGTACCAGAAATAGAACTTCCCGGTCATTCGATGGCAGCACTTGCAGCTTATCCTGAACTAGGATGTTTGGATTCTACATTTAAAGTCCCGGGGCTTTGGGGTGTTTTTGATGATATTTATTCTCCTAAAGAATCAACCTTTAAATTCTTAGAAAATGTTTTAGATGAGGTGATTCCATTATTCCCTTCCGAATTTATTCATATTGGTGGAGATGAGGCACCAAAAACAAGATGGAAAGAAGATCCCTACTGTCAAAAATTAATCGATTCTTTGAATTTAAAAGATGAACATGGCTTGCAAAGCTATTTTATCGGGAGAATAGAGAAATACTTGAATTCAAAAGGGAAGCAAATTATAGGCTGGGATGAAATCCTTGAAGGTGGATTGGCTCCAAATGCGGCAGTAATGTCTTGGCGTGGAGAAAGTGGAGGAATTCAAGCAGCGAAACAAAAACACAAGGTTGTAATGACGCCAACTTCACATTGCTATTTTGATTATTACCAATCTAGCCACTCAGGAGAACCGTTAGCAATTGGAGGTTTTTTACCTTTAGATAAAGTTTATAAATACTCGCCTATTCCAGAAAAATTGCCGAGAAGTAAACGTAAATACATTCTTGGAGCACAAGCTAACTTATGGACAGAATACATGACCACGATGGATCATGTTCTTTACATGACCTATCCAAGAGCCCTTGCATTAATTGAAAAGACTTGGTCTCGAAAAGCACCAACATTTACAGAGTTTGAACAAAAATTGTATTCATCTCATTTTTCATTTATGGAGTCTTGGAATGTACCGTTTTCCAAAGCATCTTTAGATGTTAAGATCAGTGTAACCTCAAACACCCCTGGTCATGTAAATATTCTTTGTGAATCCTCGGATTCAACTGCAAAAATATTTTATTCTATCAATGGAAAAGCTTCAAATTATATCTTTCCAATTGATTTACGCTCTGGAAAAAAAGATTCCCTAATTGTCATTAAATCTTGGGCAGAAGGCGAACAAGGAAAATCTAGAATAACAGAGAAAACATTACTACTTCATCAAAGTGTTGGAGCAATAATTTCATTTATCACTCCGCCTCACAATAAGTTTTCTGTCGGTGGATCAATAACATTAGTAGATGGCGTTCTTGGAGATAAACCTTGGAAGGGAGACCAATGGTTAGGTTATTCTGGAGATACCGTCTTAATTCATTTCAATTTTGAAGAAAAGAAGAACTTAACCAATTTTAAAATTGGCTTTTTAGAGGATAACGGTTCTTGGATTTATCTTCCACATAACATTCATCTTGAAAAAAAGATTGATGGTAAATGGGTTGTATTTATAAATGCCAATGTAAGTGCTGAACAGAATTCCCTTCGCCTCAATGAGAGACTTAATGAAATAAGAATTAGAATTCTTCCGAACGACAAAATTGAAGATGGCAAGCCAGGAGGTAGCCATGACCCTTGGCTATTTATTGATGAAATAAGATTTGAATGGAAATAGAAATATGCGCAAATAGCTTAGAGTCCGCAATTGTAGCAAATGAAATTAGTGCGCAACGCGTGGAACTGTGTGTTAATTTGGAACAAGGTGGTACTACTCCACCAATGGGATTAATTAAAAATGTTAATGCCCTAAAGAATATCGAAAATCACGTATTAATCAGATGTCGACCGGGTGACTTTGTTTATTCTGAAGCAGAAATTCAAATGATGTGTGATTCGATTGCTTGGTGTAAAGAACAAAATGTAAATGGTGTTGTCATTGGAGCTTTGCTAGAAAACAATGAGCTCGATTTATCAGCAATAGAAAGAATGATGAAAGCTGGCGAAGGATTAGTATTTACATTTCACAGAGCTATAGATGAAGCTAAGGATTGGAAAAAAGCAATAAATCAATTGATTGAATTAAACTTTGAGCGAATTCTCACTTCTGGCCAAGCTAAGAATGTTGTTTTAGGTAAACGCGTCCTATCTGAGATGATTGAACATGCTGACAATCGAATTCAGATAATGATCGGAGGTGGTGTTAAGGTTGACAATATAAAATCAATTCTTCAAGATATTAAGCCCGACGCTGTTCATTTTTCGGCCACTCAACCTTACTTTTCTGGCAAAGAAAATTCATTGTTCCGAGAACAGTTACTAAGAACAGATAGAAATATCGCCGAAGAAATAATTCAAAATACTAAGAATTAATTGTAGTTCGAAAACGACTGTTTTATTCTAGTTCGGCCGCAAGATATTTCGCCGTAAACGACGTTTTTTGATACTTCTTAACGATTTGTTCTGGTGTACCAATACAAATTACTTCTCCACCAAACTTACCACCATCTGGACCTATGTCTACAATCTGATCCGCTACTTTTACAATGTCTAAATTGTGTTCAATCACCAAAACGGTATTTCCATCATCAACCAATCTATTAAGAACTCCAAGCAGCATTTTTATGTCCTCGAAATGAAGACCTGTAGAAGGTTCATCCAAAATATACATTGTATTACCAGTACCTTTTTTCGATAATTCTGCGGATAATTTAATGCGTTGTGCCTCTCCCCCAGATAATGTTGTTGATGGTTGTCCTAATTTCACATACCCCAATCCAACAGAAACCAACGTTGAAAGTATTCTTTGCACCTTCGGTATATTCTCAAAGAATGGCGCAGCTACACTAATATTCATTTCTAAAACATCATTGATTGACTTCCCTTTGTATCGAACCTCCAAAGTTTCTCTATTGTACCGTTTTCCGTTGCACGTTTCACACTCTACTAAGACATCAGGTAAAAAGTTCATCTCTACAACTTTCATCCCTCCACCTTTACAAGTTTCACATCTACCTCCTACAACATTAAACGAGAATCGTCCTGGTTTGTACCCTCGGATTTGAGATTCAGGTAAATTGGCAAAAATGCTTCTAATTTCATCAAACAACTTGGTATATGTCGCTGGATTTGAACGAGGTGTTCTTCCAATTGGACTTTGATCTATTTCAATTACTTTATCTAAATGCTCTATCCCTTTGATGGATTTATACGGCAATGGTTTTTTCACGCCATGGTATATTTCTTTTAACAGAATTGGATAAAGTGTCTGATTAATCAAGGATGACTTTCCACTTCCAGAAACTCCGGTTACACATGTCATGATTCCTAATTGAATTGTCAAATCAACATTTTGTAAATTTCTTCCAGTGGCTCCTTTCAATATCAATTTTTTCCCATTTCCTTTTCTTCGCGTTTCAGGAATTTCAATTTTTCTAACACCAGTCAAATATTGATTCGTTAAAGAATTTTCATTCTGTAATTTCCCAATCGCAGAAGCATTAACTATTTCACCTCCATTTTTTCCTGCACCAGGCCCTAAATCAACCACAAAATCTGCTGCCTGAATCATTTCCTTGTCATGTTCTACTACAATTACAGAATTACCGGTATCTCTTAATCGTTTCAAAGAATTAATTAAACGAGTGTTATCCCTTTGGTGTAGACCAATTGATGGCTCATCTAAAATGTAGAGAACATTCATCAGTTCACTTCCGATTTGAGTCGCCAAACGAATACGCTGAGCTTCACCACCAGAAAGTGTTTTAGCAGATCTATGAATTGATAAATAAGTCAAGCCTACCTCAACAATAAAACCAAGACGTGCATTTATTTCTTTAATAATTTCTACCGCAATCTTTTTCTCTTTTGCGGACAATGTAACTTCAACATTTTTAAACCAAACCGCTAACTCAGAAATATCCATCTGTGCTAACTCACCTATATTTTTTCCGTTTATTTTAAAGAAATGAGCCTCTTTTTTAATTCTCGTCCCTTTACAGGTTGAACAAACATTTTTATTCATGAAACTTTGCGCCCATCTCTGTATCGCAGCTGAACTTTCTTCAGAGTGTCTAGAAATAAAAGGGATTACTCCTTCAAAAATAATCTCTTTACTCTTATTTGATCTTTCAATACCTTCGTTTCCATGTAAAACAACATTTAACAGATCCTCAGGTAAATCTTTAATTGCTGTTGTTAAACTGAAACCTTGCTGCGTCAAATAAGAATCTATTTGATCAAATATCCACTTTCTTTTATATTCTCCTAAAGGAGCTAAACCACCCTTCTTAATACTTTTAGACGTATCTGGAACAATTTTATCCATGTCCACTTCAGACACTTCTCCTAATCCATTACAGGTTTTACATGAACCAAATGGTGAATTAAAAGAGAACAAGTTTGGTTCTGGCTCTGGGTAGCTAATCCCAGTTGTAGGACACATCAATGAACGGCTAAAATGACGAACTTCGTTGGTGTCAAAGTCCATTAACATCATGGACTTATCTCCATGTTTCATGGCCTCAACCACGTCATCATAGATTCTTTTCCTATCCTTCTTTGAAATTGTCAATCGATCAATTACAATTTCAATCTCGTGAATTTTATACCGATCTGTTTTAAGACCTTTTACAATATCAGTCAACTCACCGTCAATTCTTACTTTGGTAAAACCCATTTTAAGAATTTGCTCAAACAATTCTCTATAATGTCCTTTACGCCCTTTAATTTTTGGAGAAAGAACGATTACTTTCTTACCGTTATAATTTTCAAGAATTAGGTCTACGATCTGTTCATCAGAATACTTGACCATTGCTTCATCTGTATTATAGGAATATGCAGTCCCTACTCGTGCAAAGAGTAATCTCATGAAATCATAAATCTCGGTGATAGTACCCACTGTAGATCTCGGAGAACGAGAAACTGTTTTTTGCTCGATTGAAATCACCGGGCTTAAACCGTCAATTTTATCCACATCCGGTCTTTCTAAACCTCCCAGAAATTGTCTTGCATAGGCAGAAAAAGTTTCAATGTATCGTCGCTGCCCTTCTGCAAAAATTGTATCAAACGCCAACGAAGATTTTCCACTTCCACTTAGACCAGTAAAGACAACCAATTCATTTCTTGGAATCTTAAGATCAATATTCTTTAAATTATGTACCCTTGCGCCATAAACTTCGATGTATTTCTTTTTTGCCATTATACCGGTAATAGAAGTTTATATTGCTTCGAATTTATTATCACCTTGTCCTTTATCATAAACTGATGCTTTTAAAAATCAAGAAAAATAAGATAGAAATAAAATTTTGAAATCGTATTTCACGAAAACACGAAATTGCGTGTCTTTTTATAAGTTTGGAACTGGATACTTTATAGTGTTTTTGTAAAGGATCCAAAAAATAACAATTGGATAAAAAACAATTAGCGCGGCCGGTATGTAGCATTGAAATGAAATTAAATTCACCATTGCTAACGTAAACATCGTTGAAATAGCTCCAATCAATAAAAATATAAACCAAACTTTCCTTTCACTGAAACCTGCATAAACTAAATGATGAGTTGTGTGATCTTTCCCTCCAACCATCGGAGATTTCCCTCGTTTCAATCTATTGATGACAACGGTAAGAGTGTCAGCAGCTGCAGGTGTAAATGCAACTAAAACGATACAAGCACCTAACCATGAAGATTGGGTATTACTTGGGTCAATTGTTCCAATATTCCATAAAAATTTAATGCTAACAAAAGAAATAAATAAGCCAATAAATTGTGACCCCGCGTCTCCCATGAATAGTTTAGAAGGAGGTTTATTCATTACTAAAAAACCAACGATTGAGCCCAGTATAGCCGCTAAAATCAATATCCATAAATTAATATTAAAGGGAAGCATAATCCAACTAGAAAGCATACATGAAAGCATAATCCAAAACGTTGTTATTCCAGTAATCCCATCCATGTTATCTAACATGTTTAATGAATTCATAATTATTACAACCCAAAAAACAGTGAGGGTAGCATCGAGAGACCAAATGTGAAAGAAGTCTATTCGAGTATCAGTCCAAATAAAAATTATTCCACAAAATATTTGCACAAATAGCTTAATCAAAGGTCGAGTATCGTATGCATCATCTGCCAAACCCATAGCAAATGCAAGCGCCCCAGACAAAAATAATCCGATATACTGAATGTTCTGAAAAATATTTGGAGCATCTCTAAAAATGATAGAGTATGCAAAAGCGGCAAAAATAAATACTATGAAAAAACTAACTCCTCCAAGTGACGGTTTTGATTCATTACTCCATCGAACTACAACATCATTTTTATTCCGAATCCCTAAAGACTTCGAAAATGTCAGCAACAAAACGTTAATTAAATAGGTGAAAATTGCCCCTCCGGCTATGAAGCCTATAAGTTGTAGTGATTTAAATAGCATGTTTGTCAATTAAAAACAAGTCGTAAATATACGTAATTCTTGGCGACTTTATCTTGTTATGAAATCAATGATTACTTATTTATTTTCAAGAGTATAAACATCCTTGTATTTGCCTGTATTTCGAGTTTCACCCCAAATTTGGACTACGACTCTACTTATTAAATAAATTTTGATACCACTTATTCTTTTTCACTTCTTGCTTGAAAATTTCCTCTTCCTCTTCCATATATCCATAACCGTTGCCATAGCCATAGCCATAGCCATAGCCATAGCCTGAACTTTTACTCATTTGAACACCATTAAGAATTACATTCAAACTTTTCAATTGCTTCATTTCAAATAATTCCTTTACCGTGTTCGTAAAGTTACGTTTTGAATAATGTGACTTAAACACATAAATAGGAATATCAGCTTCTGTTAAATTCCGAATACCATCTGACACTAAACCTACAGGAGGATTGTCAATTACAATAACGTCGTATCTCGTTTTCAACTCATCTAATATTGCTTTAAAGCGATCACTTAACAATAATTCAGAAGGATTAGGTGGGGTTGGTCCTGCCGTAATAAAATCTAAATTATCTACCTTTGTTGTGTTAATACATTCATCAAGCGTATTATGTCCAACAACCATAGAGCTCATACCTTTAGAGTTCTCAACATCCAATCCCAAGTGAATTTTTGGTTTTCTTAAATCCAAATCTAACAACACTGTTTTCTTTCCTGACATAGCAATAATTCCTGCCAAATTAAGTGCAACGAAAGTTTTGCCTTCTCCTGAAATAGAAGATGAAATTGCAATGGTTTTATAGTTAGGGTAAATATAACTTAGGTTTGTACGTATTTTCCTCATTGATTCCGCCATAACTGACTTCGGAGATTCAGACACTACCAGTTTTGAATACTCAAGACTGTACTTTAATAAAGGAACACCTCCCAACATAGATGCTTTTTCTGGTAGAAGATTTTCTAAATCTTCTACCAAGTTAATTTCATTGAATCTTAAATATTTGAGAAGCATAATTCCCAACCCAATAACAAATCCAAAGAAAATAAATGCGCCATAAATTGTTTTTTTACTTGGTTCAATAGGTAAAACTGGCACTTTTGCAGAACTTAAAACCCTCATTGATGAAGCATAACCAGCATCGGAAATTCCATACATTACTTTTTTTTCTGTTAAAAGAGTAAAGTATTTCTCATTCAACTCTTGGATTTTTTTCAAGCGTCCATACTCCATTTTTTTTACCGGAAGTTCATAAATAGCATTTTGGTATTTAGAAAGCTCTCTGTTAATAACTTTTCTATTTGCTTTCATCCGATTTTCAACTGCCTTTACACTTCGCTGAATCAAAGAGATTTTTGAAGATATCTTTTTATCTAATAATCGAACTGCAGAGCTCTCTTCGGTTACTCTATATAGCAAATCTTCTTTGCTTTCTAACAGACTGTGTAATTCACTTATATGACCGGCTAATGACGACTCATAACTTTTACCAAGCATTTCCGGGAGGATTTTATAAACTTCTAAGCGATTAGGGCTGTTATTTAATTTTCCCATAACACTAATTAAATCGTTTAATTCTTCTTCAAGGAGAAATAAATCATCTTGCAATCTATTCAAATTCATATTTGCTTCGGCCTCGGCTGACTCTGGGGATGGTAACTTCTCTGCTCTTTGAAAAAAGATCAAACTGTCTTTTGAGGATTTTAATTCAGATGAGAGTGAATCCAATTGAACGTTAATGAAATTAAGTACGTTTTCTGAGCCTTTTCTCTTATTATTTTTCTCAAATTCAGAATATGATTCAGATAAGGCATTCACTATGTCACGACACAAAAATGGACTGTATCCTTTAAAAGACATTGATATTGTTTTGGCATGAACATCTAATGGCTGAACATTCAATCCATCTCTTAGCTTATCTGAAATTGATTCAATGGAATTGAAGATGAAAAATAATTCATTAGCATTAGATGATTCCTCAAAACTATTTTGCGACACGACTTTAACAACAACATCAAAATCGCTATTCTTTAAGTGGCTATTTACAGGACCCTCTACATATTTTTTCTGGCCCTTTTTATTGTAAGTCAATCTTACTTTAGCTCCTACCATTTTTACGAAAATATCTTGGTTTATTAGAGTTGAGTCATACAATTCATAAGGCTGAACATAAAAACTTCCTTTAGAGTACATTTCTTCGACAAGAAACTCTCCTCGAGAATAAAAACTCACATTCATGGACAGACTTTTCAAGGCTTGCTCGAAAATTAGTTCTGATCTTAACAACTCTATTATTCCAGATAATTGATTGCCTTTAGAATTTAAATTTTCTATATTAAGAACTTCTCGAGCAGGATCGTTATCAGATAATTGCAGAATCAATGATGACTCATATACCGGCTTTGTATACCTCAAGTATGTAAATGCTAGTGTGCCTAAAGTAATTACGAAAACTACTGGCCACCACCAATAACGCTTGATGATTGTCCTTAAAATTAAAGGGTCAAATGTTTTGTTAACTATAAAACTATTATTACTCAAAATTATTTCGATAAATTAATTGCTGAAAAAATAAATAAGGCGGTAGAAAATAATGAAAGGATTGGCCCGAGACCTTTAGAAATTCCTGATGCTAATTCAGCCGTTGGTTCAATGTAAATATAATCATTCGCTTGTACTAATATATCAGAATATTGCAGACCTTCTACAGTTGAAAAATCCATTATATAAATTTCGCGTTTATCATTGACAATTCTCATTAACTTAACAGTGTTGGCCTTTCCTCTATCTGTGATTCCTCCAGCAAGAGCAATGGCCTCCATCAACGTTGTGTTTGTATTTGTTAAAGCCACAACCCTTGCGTCTGAACCGCTTCCAGGAAAAATGATTATCCTGTTGTTTGTTATCTCAACTTGAACAAACGGTTCTTTATATTCAACAGAAAATAAATCTACCAACTTATCTTCGCACTCTTCTATCGTTAAGCCGGCGACCTTTATTTTTCCTAAAACTGGCAATTCAACAAATCCATTTGAACGAACTAAATAAACCAACTCACCACCTCCACCTATTGTACCTTCTGCACTTACACTGGAGCCACTAAGACCTTCTATTAACTGAGCACCGTTATTTGTTGAAAGAGAAAACGCTATTTTATCATCCGGTGAAATTTTGTACGCCTCTGTAGGTTCCATAGGGATCTTTTGTAAATTTTGATCACCCTTTGGTTGTTTAAACATCATATTACTGTTTATTCCACAACTTTGTAGGATAAACAGTATAATGAACAAAAACACTAAATATTTACTGAAATTTAATCTCATTTTTCTTTAATTCTAATAACTCCAAGTACAAATTGGTCATGTTTTTAACCAAAGTACCGTAATGGAATTTTTCTTCTACGTGCTTCCATCCATTTTGTGACATTTTTTCACGCTTTTTTTCATCATTTATCAATTCTAATAGTCGATCAACGAATAAGTTTTTTCTATCAAGTGGCACAACAAACCCTGTTTCACCTTCCAGTAAAATATCTTTAACTCCTCCAACATCTGTTGTCACAATAGGGATTCCTGAAGCCTGAGCTTCAATTAAACTGACAGGTGTCCCTTCATTTAAAGAGGTCAAACACATCACATCCATTGCAGAATTAAAAGTTGCGACATCTGTTACCCAAGACGTTAAAATGATAGAATTGTTGTATTTCCCATTAATAATTTTTACTCTCTCTTCTATTTTCTCTTTCTCTGGACCGTCCCCAACAATAAAAATTTTCAATGGAACTGTTGACTTATCCAAAACACTTTCCGCAACATCTAAGAAATAAGAATGGTTTTTTATTGGAGCTAAACGACCAACAATGGCAATAGCAACTTCATCTTTCGTTAAATTAAGTCTTTGACGTTCTTCCAACCTCTTTGAAATCTTTTTCTCATTGAACTGCTGTAAATCAAACCCAAGTGGTACAACTCTTGTTTTCTCTTTTGCACATATCTTATGAATTTCAGTTAATTCATTCTTTTGTAGGTTCGATATTGCAACTATCGCATCTGATTTTTTCGCCAAACGACGTTCTATCATTTTAAAAATAGTTGTCTTTAGTTTCCCGAAATAAGAATGAAACACGTGTCCATGAAATGTATGAACGATTACTGGAACATTACATGACTGTGCTGCTTTTCTACCCAACGCTCCGGCTTTTGAAGCATGAGTATGTACAATGTCTGGCTTAAACTCTCGTATTATTGATTTTAATTTTAAAAACGCTTCTCTATCGCTTTTTATATTTGGAAGACGCACCATTTCTTTGATTAATTCTGGCTTTACATTATATTTATTAAGAATGTACAATGAATCCGCTTCACCTATATCAGGTAATCCACCAACCAATTTAGTTTCAAATCGATCGTCCAAAAATGCAGTTAAAAATGTTGCGTTATAAGTTGGTCCCCCAATATTAAATCGGTTGATTATTCTTAAAACTCGAATTTTTCTTTTTGAAACGTTTGTCTGTTTATCCAATTATAATCTTTTTTGTTTAAAAGTTTTTCTCTTTTGGCACATTCATTGAAGAATCTTCTCGAAATTTATCAAAAAATGTTCGATGAAGATACTAAGTCTATGCATACTATTCATACTCTCCGCTGTAAATTTACTTTACGGTCAAATTGACATTAAAAAAGAACTTGATAAATTTGTCAATGATCCTAGTCTGAATCATGCATCTGTTAGTATTAACGTTATTGATTTGGAAACAAAAAAATCTATTACTTCAAACAACCCTAAACTCATATTGGCCACAGCTTCCACCGTCAAACTTTTCTCCTCTGCAACAGCACTTGAAATTCTAGGAGAAAATTTCAGGGCAAAAACAAGATTGTATTATGACGGCGAAATAGATTCAATTGGTGTTTTACATGGCAATATTTGGATTCGAGGAGGTGGAGACCCTTCTTTTGGTAGTAAATATTTCCCTAAAGAAAAACCCCTCTTCGAAGAGTGGGTCAAAGCAATCAGTGATTTAGGAATAAATAAAATTAACGGGGCCGTTATTGGAGACGCGTCAGAGTTTGATTACAATGGAGCACCTGACGGTTGGTCTTGGAGTGATCTAGGAAACTATTACGGAGCCGGGGCATCAGGTCTTACAATCTATGATAATTTAATTGAATTACATTTTAAAACATCGGAGAAAACTGGAAGACCTTCAAGAATTACGAAGACTGTTCCAGAAGTTGAAGGTCTCGAATTTAAGAACTATGTTGTTTCTTCTCAAAAGAATGGCGATAATTCATACATCTATGGCGCACCATACTCTTTAGATCGCTTCGTAACCGGTACTTTACCAATTTCCAGCACTGATTTTATAGTGAAAGGAAGCCTTCCTGATCCTGAGTCACAATTTTCATATGAGCTCCTATCTGCAATTAACAATCAATCAATTGAGGTAACAAAAGGACATAAGTCGGCAAGAACAATTAATAAAGATGACTACAGAAATGAGTACTCAAAAATGTATTTAATTCACACGCATAAAGGTGAGAAACTCATCGACATCTTGAAAATCACAAATCACAAAAGCATTAATTTGTATGCGGAGCAAATGCTGTATTTGATTTCTCATCAACAACTGGATTATGGAAGTATCGAGGGTGGACTAAAAATAATTCATCAAACATGGAGCCCAGACAGGGGTTTTTATGGTTTAAAAGTTAAAGATGGAAGTGGCTTATCTCGAACAAACGCTATTTCTGCGGAAAACTATACGACTCTGCTCTATTGGATGAACAAGTCAAAAAATGCTCAGTCATTCATTAGTACTCTTCCCATCGCAGGGAAAAGTGGAACATTAAAATCACTGTGCAAAGGACAAAGTGGTCAAGGAAGGGTTTTCGCAAAAAGTGGAACAATGAGTGGGATTAAAAGTTACTCCGGCTATGTTCATTCATCAACGGGTAAGAAATATGCCTTCGCAATTATTGTGAATAATCACACTGGAAGTACTCGTGAATTGAAACGAAAAATGGAGCTTTTCTTAAACAAACTCGCTTTGTTATAAACGCTATTTTAATTCTGTTTCAAGAATTTGTGTCCAAAATTCTTTGATTGTTAATCCAGCAGCATCTATCATTTTAGGGACAATGCTTTCATTTGAGAACCCTGGAGTCGTATTTACTTCAATAATATAAGGAGCTCCTCCAACCAACATGAAGTCAATTCTAGCGATCGATTTTAAATTCATCAATGAATAGATTTCCTTAGAAATTCTCTGAACTTCTTTTGTTGCACGATCATCTATTCTAGCTGGAGTGATTTCTTGCGACAAACCTTTGTATTTTGCTTCGAAATCAAAGAAATCATTTTCCGAAACAATTTCAGTTATAGGAAGTGCCTCCAAACCACTCTTTGATTTATAAACTCCACAAGTCACTTCTGTACCTTCTAAAAAGCCTTCAATAATGACAGTTTCTCCCTCATCAAACGCTTCTTGAATCGCATGAGATATGTTTTTCGGATCTGAAACTTTAGAAATACCATAACTGGAACCCGAATCACAGGGTTTAATAAAAATTGGAAGTCCTAATATTTCAACAATTCCATTGGAAGCAGGAACATTATTCCGGTCATTAAGATAAACTGAAGGTGCAACTTTATAACCAAACCCTTTCAAAAACTGATTACAGTACCACTTATCGAATGATAATTCCGATGCTAGTGGTCCTGAATTCACATAAGGTGCATCTATCATGTCAAGATATGCTTGTAATTTGCCATTCTCACCAGGATCCCCGTGCGTATAAATTATTGAAAAGTCGATATCTATTCCCGTGCTATCGCCAACATAGCGCATAGTATTTTGTTCAAATTGCTCTTCTTTACCATTCAGTAAAATAGACCAACCCGTTTTTCGAATGAAAACCAAATAAGCATTGTAACCATCTGGAAAATTTTTCTGAATATTAGTTCCGCTTTTAACAGAAATATCAAACTCTGAAGAAAACCCTCCACAAATTATCGCTACATTTTTCATAATCAAAAATTAATATCTCGAAATTAGTTTATACTCTGACGTGATATTACACTAATAAAAAAAGTTTTCAGCATTTTCAATGTTCATTAATATAAGAA
>TARA_B110000285_G_scaffold235587_1_pt1 | contig 15448 bp, 10 predicted proteins | sample TARA_B110000285 | Tara Oceans TARA_B110000285 (sample SAMEA4397756) | marine metagenome | biome: Polar Biome; feature: [SRF] surface water layer (ENVO:00010504); material: water (ENVO:00002006), including particulate matter (ENVO:01000060) such as... | depth 5 m
AATAAGTAATAATAAGTAATTACTTGATCCCCAATCGAACAGACATACATATAGTAACATACAAAAAACACCAATGCAAGGAAAAACATGGCTGCAATCTATACAAAAGGACTTTCTACAAATAATCGACAATGGGCTGATCTGGATTTAGATTTTGTAAAACATCCTATAACCAAAGACATTGTAAAAAAGACTAATGTCGAAGCTGTCAAAAGATCTGTTAGGAATCTTATATTAACTAATAGATATGATAAGTTCTTTCATCCTGAAGTTGATGGTGGAGTAACTAGACATTTGTTTGGATTATCCACAGCACATACAATGCATGATATTGAGATTGCTGTCAAAACGTGTTTAAGTAATTACGAGCCTAGAGTAGTTGTAAATTCTGTTCTTGTTGGTGGTGATTTGGATAACAACGGGTTCAATGTTTCTATATTTTTTACAGTAATCAATACACCAGAACCTATACAAATTTCATTGTTTTTGAAGAGGACTAGATAGATGGCAAGTAATAAATTATCAATCACAGATTTAGAATTTGATGATATTAAATCAAACTTAAAAACATACCTATCAGCACAAAGTCAATTTTCTGATTATGATTTTACTGGAAGTGGTATGGATGTGCTGTTAGATGTTCTTGCATATAATACTCATTACATGGGTTACTATGCTAACATGGCAGTCAATGAAATGTTTATGGATTCTTCTTCTCTCAGAGAATCAGTAGTCTCTCATGCTAAACATTTAAATGTTATTCCAAATTCTGTAACAGCAGCAAAAGCTTCATTGAATATGACATTTACTCCAACAGGTTCTCCTACTTCTTTAACGATTGCAAAAAATACAAAATTCACATCAAGTATTAATGGAGTGGGTTATAGTTTTGTTACTACAGAAACTAAATCAATAATACCTATTAATAATGTTTACTCAATTTCTTCTTTGTCAGTTAAAGAAGGAACGATTCTTAATAAAAGATATACTGTAAATATTTCAGATACGACACAACGATTTCTTATTCCAAATATAAATGTTGATACATCTACAATATCTATTCAAGTACAAAATTCTTCAGGTGATTCTACAGTATATACTTATACGGATGGCAACTCATTAGATGTTACAACAATTACATCCAATCAAAAAGTTTTCTTTTTTCAAGAAGTAGAAGGTGGAACATATGAAATTATATTTGGTGATGGTGCAGTAGGTAAACAACTTGCAGATGGCAATATTATTTTTGTTGAATATATAGTTACGAATGGTGCAGTTGCAAATAAAGCAAGTACATTTACTGCTGTTGGAACAGTTGCTGGTTTGTCTTCTGCTAATTATACATTGACTACTGCTGACGTAGCTTCTGGTGGTTCAGCTATAGAGTCAATTGCATCATTAAAAAATAATGCTCCTAAATTATATCAGGCACAAAAACGTGCAACTACAAAAGAAGATTATAAATCAATATTATTAGGTGAACGAACTGATATAGAATCGATTGCTGTTTATGGTGGTGAAGATGCAAATCCTGCAGTTTATGGAAAAGTTTTTGTAGCAGTTAAACCTGTTGGAAATACTACTTATAGCACAGCAACTAAAAACGAAATCAAATCATCAATTCTTAAAAAGAGTAATGTGGTTACGGTTACACCAGAAATGGTTGATCCTATTTACTATTACATACTTATTGATTCTACTATCAATTATGATCCTGTTACTTTGTTAACAAACGAAGATACATTAAAGACTTTAATTGAAGGAACTATTGGTGATTACTTTACAAGTGATCTTCAAAAGTTTGATCAAAAATTTAGACATTCTACATTGACTAGAAAAATAGATGATACTAATGCTACTATCAGAAATAGTAAAACTTCTATCAAATATCAAATGAGAATATCTCCGACAACTTTATCAGTAACCTCTACATATACATTGGAGTTCAATAATCCATTGACTAAGGGAAGTGTTGTTAGTACGGCCTTTACTGCTAGTGATGGTAATACATACACGATGGTTGATGATAGTATAGGTAATATCAAGTTAGCCCAATCAACATACAGTAATGGTGTTGCTACTATTAATAGTCCAGCCCTTTATATGACATTAGTTTCTGGTTCAACTTTGCAAGGTACAATAGATTATACTACTGGTAAAATTATATTGAATAATTTTAATCCGTATACTATTTCTGATGCAACAACAAATATTAAATTTACAGTAACACCTCAAACAAATAATCAAGATATTACTCCTGTAAGAGAACAGATATTAACAACCGATACATTCGACACTGCATCTATTGTAGTGACGATGGTAGCAGAGACAATAATCTAATATGGCAAGTAATCCAAATTTACCAATACATCCTTCGTTTGATGAACGAATATCAGTTCGTGTAGAAGGACAGTTACCTGATTTTGTAAAACAAGATCATGCTACGTTTGTAGCTTTCTTAGAAGCGTACTATGAATATATGGAACAAACGGGTAAACCTTATGAGATTATAGGTAACCTTACAAATTATTTTAATATTGATAAAACAGTTGATAGTTATTTACAATATTTCAAAAAAACTTTTGGTAAAGATGTTCCTGAAGCAGTGTTCGCTAATGCAAATAAACCATCAGTATTAAAACATCTTAGAGATTTTTATCGTTCTAAAGGTAGTGAAAAATCATTTCAGTTTTTATTTCGATTACTATACAAAGAAGAAATTGAATTTTATTATCCGTCATCTGATATACTACGGGTATCAGATGGACGATACACTAAAGATAAAATTCTAAGATGTGTTGATACGAGTGGTAGTTCAGCTATTTTTAATTTTACTGGTAAAACAATTACTGGTGGAACTTCTGGTGCTAAGGGTGTTGTTGAGTTGGTTATTAAAGAACAGATCGGTGCCTTTGAAGTATCGACAATTTATCTTTCTAAAGTAACAGGAACATTTGTTTCTAACGAAACTGTAACAGAAGGAACAAATACATTTACTCTTGATGGAATGGTAACTGGTTATACAATAACAAATCCAGGTAATGGGTATTCTGTTGATGATGCAATTACGATTGTTGGTGGTGGGGCTGGTGCAGTTGGGGCTCAACTTTTAGTTGATACTTTATCAACAGGTAGTGTAACAGTAGCAACTATTGTTGCAGCTGGTTCTGGGTATGTTGTTGGTGATAAACTAACAATTAATAATACTGATAAATTAGAAATTGACGGAAGAACTTGTAGCGTACTTGTTAAGACAATAAATGGTTCGGGTGGAATTACTACTTTAGAATTTGAGAACAACGGACACGGATATAAATCAGCACCGATAGTTACAGGTGGTGGAACAGGAACTGGAGCCAATATCACATTAAACGGTATTGGTATTGGTGGAATTAAAACTCTCAAGTTAACACACAATGGATTTCATTATCAAGCAATACCTACTTTAGATTTTTCTTCTAAGGGTGATGGAACAGCAACGGGTGTTGCAATTATTAGTGCTTTTGAAGACGAACATCAAATTCGATGGATTGGTGATGATGGGTTTTTATCAGCTGCTAATTATATTCAAGACAGTAGATATTATCAAGCATTTTCTTATGAGATTAAATCTGGTAACACAATTGATAAGTGGAGGGATTATGTTAAGAGAGTAGTACATCCTGCTGGACTTGCATTATTTGGTAGAACATTAATTACTGGATTGTTAGATACAAAAATAAATATTTCTGTTCCACCTACACACAAATGGCCTTATACTATTATATGGCATGATGGTGATATTAGTCCTGCTACTCGACTCAATCTACAATTACAACAGACAAATGAAGAATGGCCTAATACTGGAGCATGGCCTCACAACGGTCAAGCTGCAGGTTCGCAGATGGGACCTGGGCATTCTGATTGGCATATTGTTGAAATAGATTTAAGTGTTTTTGTATTAAGTTTAACAGATGCCGATGATTGGTTATTTGTTCACCAACCAATGATTCTTAATGAGGATTGGGGATTAATTACAACAGTTATAAATTCCACACTCGGTTCAGACGAATGGGAAGATTGGGGAAAAAGTTCATCTGGTGTTGAAGGTGCATTACAGTTGGGACCTTTGCGTAGACAATTAGATCGACAGAAGTTTAATAAACAAGGTGGGTTTAGTAAAGATACTGATACAAACACAGGAGAACATTTAGGTGGTGGATATCGTATAGAACATTTTAAAGATGAAATAATCGCAAGATACATTACAACCCAAAATGAAAAAACAAGAATAGTTATGAATTCCCATATAACTAAGGTATAAATATTATAAATAAATAGAATTTAAAAGAAGAGGATTTGAGTTATGCCAGCTATTATAACAAACGGATTTAGAACTTATAACGCAGATAATTTTATTGGTTCGTTTTCTACTAATAAAGTGTATTTGATGATAGGAAAGGCCACCCCTTGGTCTGGTGCAAGTTTGGGTCAGTATACAGAAACTTCCCCCAATGATACTACCATTCCAACACCAATAGACACGACGGTTGCATCTTTTATTCATCACAATGATATGATAGCTGCTAAACTTATTAGCGTATCAGATGTCTCTCATGTTGTCAAAAGAACAGATTGGACATCAGGAACTGTTTATACAGAATATGATCATAATCAAGATGATCAAATTGACCAGACATTTTTTGTGATGACAGACCAGTTTAATGTTTATAAATGTATTAGTAATTATGGTGGGGCTGCATCTACAGTTAAACCTGTTGGTCAATCCACAAGCATTACTGAAACGTCAGATAATTATCGTTGGAAATTTATGTATGAAGTCCAGCAGGCAGATGTTTTAAAATATGTAACAACAGATTGGCTCCCAATAAAGAATTTAACAACCGATGATGGAACGACTCAATGGGATGTACAACAGGCAGGTATTGATGGTGCATTGGATCATATAGATGTGACTGCTGGTGGAACAGGTTATGTTAATACGAATACGGGTACTGCTCAAGCAGGTAGTATTGCTACTACAATTAACTTAGCTGCAACAGCATCTGCTACAGATGACATTTATAATAATATGACGGTTTTTATTTCTTCTGGAACTGGTAGTGGACAGATAAAAACAATTACTGATTATGTTGGTTCTACGAAAGTAGCAACAGTTTCTACATGGACAACGACACCAGACGCAACAAGTGTTTATGAAGTAATGCCGGCAGTAACGGTTACTACTACAGAAGGTTCTGGTGCAGGTGCAAGAGTTTCAAGTGTAATCGGTGGTATTATTAAAAAAGTATCAATGACATCAGTAGGTACCCTTTATCGTTCTGGTACAGCAACAGTTGCAGGTGGTGGTGGAACAGGATGTACTCTTGAACCAAGAATCAGTCCCAAAGGTGGACATGGTAAAAATGCAAAGACAGAATTGGCTGGTGCATATGTAATGATTAATATTCGTTTAGTAGGAACAGAGGGTGGTGATTTTGTAGTAGGAGATGATTTTAGAAAAGTAATCTTAATTACAAATCCACTCGCAAGTGGTGTGGCTGCAACGGCGGCAACATATACAGGTGCTGAACTAGATGATGATAGTGGAGAACAAATTTATATAGAATATCGAGCTCCGATTAATCGTGCATCTGATCAAACTGAGGATGTCAAGTTAGTAGTTGAATTTTAATAAAGGTAATAATAAATGGCAACCAATATAAATTTAAATCTTAATCAGAGTCCATACTTTGATGATTATGATGAAACTAAAGATTTTCATCAAGTCCTCTATAAACCTGCTGTAGCTGTTCAGGCAAGAGAACTTACACAAGAACAAACAATATTAAGAAACCAACTTAAACGATTTGGAGATCATATATTTGCAAATGGTAGCCGAGTGGTTGATGGTGATTTACATATTGATTTGGATTATGATTATGTAAAACTAAATCCTAATTATAATAATGTTGCAATCACGCCTGGTAATTTAATTGGTAAATTAATAACCGGCAGTCAAACAGGAACAACGGCAAGAGTTGTAAATACTTCTAATGTCAATGCAACAACAGGAAACCCAGATACTATATGGGTTAAATATCTTACTGGTGGTGGTGTTACTCAAAAGGTTCAAGGAATTACTATAACCAATGCAGGAACGGGATATACTGCTGTACCAACAGTTACAATTACAGGTGGTGGTGGAAGTGGTGCAACAGCTGTTGCTATTGTTGGTGTTGGTGGATCATCAGCACAAACAATTATTGGAATTAATGTAACAAACAAAGGTTCAGGATATACAACAAATCCTAGTGTAACAATCACAAGTGGTGGGGGTTCTGATGCTACTTGTACTGCTACTGTTAATACGTCCGCGGTTTTTAATTCAGGAGAAAGACTTGTAGCATCAGATTTTTCTTCTGCTGTATACGCTGCAGCTTCATCTGCAACAGGTAAGGGTGCTGCGGTTTCTAATGATGCAGGTTATTATTATTTTAATGGAAATTTTATACGAGTTGGAGCAGGAACAGTATTATTAGATAACTATACAAATACACCATCATATAGAATTGGGTTTCAGGTTACTGCTTCCGTTGTTGATTCTGGTGATGATACAACCTTGTTAGATAATGCACAGGGAGCATACAACTATGCAGCGCCGGGTGCAGACAGATTAAAATATAGTTTAACACTTACCAAGTTAACAACTGAATCAACGGATGATATAGATTTCATAGAAATTACTAGATTAGTAAATGGTGTTAAATATTCTGATAATCCATTTCCAATATATTCAGTTTTAGAAGAAACATTTGCACGCAGAACTTTTGATGAATCAGGAAGTTATACTGTAAGACATTTTGCACTTCAAAAGAAAAATCATGCATCCGACGCAACTAAGTGGACTGCAAGATTAGACCCAGGTAAAGCATATATTTATGGACATGAGTTTGAAACATTAGTTTCAACTGATGTTACTGTTGAACGAGCTAGAGAATTTAAAAATGTAAATAACTTTGATCGTTTGATGCAATATGGAAATTATGCAATTGTTAGTAGTTTAACTGGATTATATAATGTAACAACTCTTGCTACTGTTGATTTACATAATGTAGCTCATGCAAGTTTGACATTAACAAATCCTACTACCTATGCTAGTACAAAAGTTGGTACGGCCAGAGTTAGACAGATGACACAGACTACATATAGTGGCCCACATAAAATGTATCTTTACGATGTTACTATGTCGGTTGGGGATTTTGGTGCAGTTGAAAGTATTATCATTCCAGAGTCACCTTTATCTGGTACAATCGCAATTACTTCTAAATGTAATATTGATAACACAGGTAAAGTAGGTGGAGTATCTGGTGGTGATGCAAAATTATTTGAAACAAATTTTAATTCATTAGTATTTAAATTACCTCAAAATACAATTAAAACAATTCGTGATGCGTCTGGTGCTATTGATACTAGTTACACAATCCAAAGAACTTTTGCTTCTGTTACAATTAGTTCTGGTACTTGTACTTTAACATCTGGTGGAAGTAATGAAACATTTTATGGTACAGGTTTATTGAGTGGTTCAGTTGTGGGTCAACATTACCACGGACAAGATGCAGCTGGAACTATTGTAAATCTTAATACAAGTTCTCCGGCACAAGCAACTGTTACAGTAGCTGCTAATGGACAATCAGTAACAATTTTTACTGGTGATGCTTCATTGAGTGCAACATATAATTTTATTGTTAGTATGAATGTTGATACAAAACAAGAGAGAGTTAAAACTCTTGTTAAAAATTCAACCAAAGCAATCACATCACCTAGTGGAACAGCACTTGCATATACTTCACTTGATATTTCAGATATAAATTCTATCAAAGCTATTTATGATTCGGGTGCAGCTGGTACGGATGCAGTAGCACCGACATTAACTGTATCAGGTGCAACAGGAACATTTCTTGCAGGTGAAACAATTACAGGTGGGACATCAGGTGCAAAGGGAACTGTTATTGCACATAGTCCATTAACAACTATTACGTTTGTTGTTACTTCAGGAACTTTTGCAGGAACTGAAACAATTACTGGTACGACATATAGTGCAACTATGGGTGGTCTTGCCGTTGGTGATACAGAGAGCAAAGCAAACTGGACATTAGATAATGGACAGAGAGATAATTTTTACGATCATGGTAGAATACAATTAACAGGTACTGCGGCAACAGGAAGACTTTTAGTTATTCTTGATTATTTTACCCATGCTGGTACTGGATATCTTTCAGTTGATTCTTATACTGCATCAACTAGTTATGATTTAGTTCCATCATATACAAGTCCTACATCTGGTTTGAAAATAGAATTAAGAGATTGTATTGATTTCAGACCACGCCGTGATGATGGTGCTACTACTTTGTCAGGTGCAGAACTTCCATATCCAAATCTTAACTGGCAGGCAGATTATAGTTATTATATGCCACGAATAGATGTTGTTTACTTGAGTAAAGATAAAAAATTTGGGGTACATAAAGGTGTATCTTCTGATAATCCAGTACCTCCATTTCGTTTAGATAATACAATGAGTATGTATCAATTGAGAATACCTGCATATACATTTAAACCAGAGGACGTTACTTCAACATATATTGAGAATAAACGATATACAATGAATGATATTGGTAAGTTAGAAAGACGTTTAAATAATGTAGAATATTATACAGCTCTTTCCTTGTTAGAGAAAGATGCAGAATCATTGGTTATTAAAGATACATCTGGTCTTGATAGATTTAAGAATGGTATTCTGGTAGATGATTTTGCAGGTCATAGTGTAGGTGATGTTCATAGTTCAGATTATAAATGTTCTATTGATTTTAGAGAACGAGAATTAAGACCATCATTCAATTCTAATATTACTGATCTTTCTTATATATCTGGTTCATCAACAGGTGTTCAAAAAACTGGTGATTTAATTACATTACCATATACAACATCTGCGTTTGTTACACAAACACAAGCTAGTACATTTCTTAATGTAAATCCGTTTAATGTTACTGCGTGGGTTGGTACTCTTAATTTAGATCCTCCAAGTGATAACTGGGTTGCAACGAATAATAGACCTGAAGTTATTGTTAATGCTACTGGTGAAAATGATGCATGGCAACAACTTGTAGGATTAGGATTTGGTAGTCAATGGAACGACTGGCAAGATTTTGGTGCTGGTACAAATGAAAGAGTTGTAGAACGAGGTGCTGCCGCATGGCAGGGTCGAGCATTAGTACAGAGACAAACATTTGCTACAGATCAACAACAAACACGACAAGGAATACGAACTGAGATTGTTGGTTCACGAACAATTGAATCTTCATTGGGTGAACGAGTAGTTAATGTTTCAGTACTTCCATTTATTCGTGCAAGAGATATTACTGTATCAGTTACAGGTTTAAAACCTAATACAAGAGTTTATCCTTTCTTTGATAAAACTGCTGTTACAACTTATTGTACTCCTAGTGGTGGATCTGCTGGTGGTGCAATATACACAGATGATAATGGTTCTGTTAGTGGTCTTGTATTTGCAATTCCATGTCCTGTTAAAGCTTTAGAACAAGATCCTCAATTGTTGATTTTCCGAACAGGTGAAAGACAATTTCTTTTGACTGATGATTCAAATGGTAATCTGGAAACAGCTAGTACTTATGCAGACCGAATATATCAAGCACAGGGATTATTACAATCAAAAGAAAATATAATTCTTTCTTCCAGAGTTCCACGGATAGCTGTTGGTGCGATGGGAAGTGCAAATGATCTTCGTCAAACTACTAGACTTAATACAAGAGGGGTTGTTATTGGTTGGAATGATCCATTAGCTCAAACATTTATTGTTGATGAAAATATATATCCAGATGGTATTTATTTATCAAGTACAGATTTATATTTTAAATCAAAAGATGATGGAAATATTCCTGTATCAATTCATATAAGAGATGTAGAACAAGGATTTCCAACAAATAGAGTTGTACCATTTTCTGATGTTAGTTTAAATCCTGCTAGTGTTAATATAAGTGAAACAGCTGCCACGGCAACTGCATTTACATTTAGTGAACCTGTTTATTTGATGCCAGGTGAGTATGCTCTTATTGTAATGACTAATAGTTTAAAATATGAATGTTGGGTTGCAGAGATGGGACAGAATCTTGTTGGTACGACAAGAAAAGTTTCTGAACAACCTTATGCTGGTGTATTGTTTAAATCACAAAACGCAAGTACATGGCAACAAAATCAGAATCAGGATTTGACTTTTAGGTTGAATAGATGTGCATTTACAATTGCTGGAACACATGAAGCAGTATTTCATAATTCAAATTCTGTTGAATATAAAATGGATACTATGCACTTAATTCCTGAAGAAATTGTTGTTAATAAAACTGCTATTGATTGGAGTATTAAAACAACCGATCAATCAACTAGTATATTAAGTTCTGCTTATGATAATACAATTGTTAGAGAAAATCATGGATTTGATAATCAACAAAAAATTACTACTACAGCAGGAAGTTTTATTGGTAGAGCAATACTATCTTCCACTACTGAATATATAACACCTTATATTGATACGAAACGAATAAGTGTTATTCCAATTGAAAATAAAATTAATAATTTGACAACTGATGAAACAGCTAAACCTTCTGGTGGAAGTGCATTGGCAAAGTATATTACAAGACGGGTTACTTTGTCTGATGGTTTTGATGCAAGTGATATAAAAACATATGTGACTATGAATAAACCAGCTGGTACAAATGTATATGTTTATTATAAAGTATTATCACAATTTGATCCAGAACCATTTGATGATAAAGATTGGACAGTCATGACGCAGACTTCACAGACTAATACGGTTTCTTTAACTGAAGACGAGTTTATTGATTATGAATTTGATCCAACTGGTACAAATGTGAATTACACAAATGCTGGAGCAACATATACAACATTTAAGACTTTTGCAATTAAGATAGTTATGGTAAGCACAAGTACAACCAAAGTTCCAAGAATACAAGATATGCGAACAATAGCAATGGCATGAATGAACATAAATTTGTTAGAGATGATATGTCTAAGGCTGTACTAAACACAGATGTAAGTGCATTAGAACAATATAAACTTTCAAGAGATCGGAAGTTAAAAGAAGAATTAATTTTACATGAATGTGTAGCTGATATAAATACTTTAAAAAATGATATGCAAGAAATAAAAAATCTTTTACTAAAGTTAAGCGAGAAATAATATGGCAAAAAGAGTACAAAGACGAAGAGGTACAACATCAGAGCATGCTACCTTTACAGGGTATGATGGTGAAACAACTGTTGATACCACTAAGGATACTGTAATAGTTCATGATGGTGCAACTACTGGTGGATTTCCATTAGCAAGAGAAGATTTATCTAATGTTAGTTTAACCAATTTAATCGGTGTTAATGAATTAAATTTGATAGAAGGTTCAGCAGATCAAGTAATTAAAACCAATGGAGCAGGTACGATTAGTTTTGGTACTATTGATGTGACAGGTTCAGCTGTTGGTGGTGATATATCTGGTACTGTTGGTAATGCACAGATTGTAGCTAACGCAGTTGGTATTGCAGAAATAAATGTAACAGATGGTACAAATGGTCAGGCACTTATTACAAATGGAGCAGGCACTCTTACATTTGGTGATGTTCTTACAGACCCTGCTTTGGGTGGTCATCTTTCTGGTACAACATCTGCGGCTGTAATTAATCAAGATACGATAACATCTGGAATGTTGACAACAGCATTAAAGAATTTTACAATTGATGAATTTGTCGGTGTAGCTGCACAAACAACATTTACTCTTACTGCGTCTGTTGGTTCTATAAATGCATTACTGGTTTATATTGATGGTATTGTTCAACCAACGTCTGCATATGCTTTACCTACAACAACATCTATTCAGTTTCTTACAGCACCCCCTGCAAGTTCAATAATTCGTTGTTTACATTTGGGATTTCAATCTACAGTAGGTGTTCCATCAGACGGAACAGTTACGACTGCAAAAATAGCATCGAATGCAGTAACAGCAGCCAAGTTTGCTGATGGTTCGGTTTCAACAGCTAAGATTGCTTCTAATGCAGTAACAGAGGCTAAGATCACAGCACAGACAATTACAAACGCATCAATATATCCGGGAACTATTCGTTCACAAGAAATTGAAAATGGTACAATCGTTGGAACTGATATTGCGAATAACTCTATTGATGGAACAAAAATTGCGTTAGGTTCTGATGCTCAAGGTGATGTAATGTATTATAGTGGAACGAACTGGGTACGATTAGCAGCTGGCACAGCTGGTCAACAATTACAATCTGGTGGTGCAAGTGCAAATCCAAGTTGGGCAAATTCGGCAGGAACTGCGTCTGGATCTATTGTACAATCAAGAAGTGTTATTTACACAACTACAAGTACTTTTACTTCATCTTATGGATCGAATGGTTTTAGAAGAAATACACCATTTTTAATTAGTGAAGGTATTGAGTTACAGACATTAGCTATTACACCAATATCAACAAGTAATTATTTACGAATTTTTGCTTCTGTATTGTGTGATACAAGTGTTGATGGTGTAGCACCAATGATTGTTTTACATAGAGATGCTATTACAAATGGATTACAAGTGGGAAGTTCTGCATCTTATGGTAATGGTGGTTGGCATGCTAGTGACCCAGGTCATGTAACTTTAGATCATATTATGCAAGTTCCAAGTACAAGTGCTCAGACATATAGAATAAGAGCTGGTACATCAGGTCATATGGTTGCGGGTGCATTATTTATTAATCAAAAAAATACCGGTGCTTGCTGGGGTGGAATTGGACAATCTGTAATGACTATTGTGGAATACGTACCGTAAACTAAAGAGTAAGGCATAACAGACGATATAAATATAAGAAACAAGGAAACAAATGGCATTTATTAATACAGGTAGACATGTTAGTTCATCAAGTACATCTTGGAATTATCGAGGATCAATATCTGGATTTTCTTTGGGTGGTGCTAATCACTATGGTGGTGGAGGAACAGGTGTCTGGTATTTTTACGCAGATATACTTTCTCACAGTTTTACAACTGATGGAGATGCAGTTGATTCAACTGGTAATTTACAGTCCGCAAGACATGCACTTGTTGGATTTTCTTCCGAAACACATTCGTTTGCAGCAGGTGGAAATGGAGTTAATATAATAGAGTCATTTTCAAACACGAATCCTGCCGCTGGTTCAACTGATCTTGCAGATTTAACTGCCGTATATGGTGGTACTCCTGTTTCTGGGTTAACACATGGATATCATATTCGTGCTGCTGGGGTTAATGGAATAGATAAATTTGCATTTGCTAATACAGTTAATGCTGTAGGAGTTGGAAATTTATTATTTAATCATGGAAACTCAAGATATATGGGATCGACTGATTCAAATGCTAATTATGGTTATGTGGCTGGTGCAGCTGCACCCAACAATACTGCTATTGAAAGATTTTCATTTGATAACGAGTCAATAACAAATGATGTTGGAGATTGTACTGTTGGTGATGGAGAAACAGCTGGATGTTCTTCAGAAACACATGGATATGCTATGGGTAATGGTGTTGGCGTCACTAATATAGACAAATATATATTTGCGTCATCTGCAAACGCTGTTGATGTAGGAGATTTACCCCATAATGCAAATCTCTGGAGTAGTGTGCAGACTGGCGGTGGTAGAGGAAATGGAATGTCATCAACAACACATGGATATGTTGCTGGTGGTGAACTTTATACAAGTATAGATAAATTTGCATTTGCTAACGAGTCAACACAGGCCCGAGTTGGGGAGATAGGTGGAGGATTAACGACCCTGAGAGCTCATCATGGATCTTCTCATTATTAAAAAATAAAAATATGAAAATAATAAAATACACAGACGATGAAACACATATAACTGATCGTGGTTATTGGGAAGACATTGATGATAAGAGTACGATTGGGGTAGGTACCTCTGGTGAAGAATTAACACCACTTGAATTGGAAGAAAGACAATTGAGTATTCATTCACGATATCCTATGATGAAAGAAATAAATAGTTATATGTTATTGGAGGGAGCAAGTAATCCAACAGCAACAACTGGAGCTCAAGGTCTTGCACATATATTTCTTAATACATCAAGTAGTGAATTATTTTCTTGTTCAGATGCAACGGAAGATGCAAATGTTTGGGTAAGTTTGAACAATCCTCATGGTATTATTTCTTGCTGTGTAATACATCCACCCATTACACAAAATACAGCAGTAGTAATGACAGAAGCAGAAATACGACATTTAGTACAATATTGGGTAACTAGTAAAATATAAATACTATAAAATTGGAATATCTAAGGAAAAATTAAATGGCTATAAAAACACATGGAAGAATGGTTGCTGATGGTTCTATAACATCGACCAATATAGCAGATGATGCAGTAACGTCTACAAAGATTTTAGACGGATCTATAACTGGAGTTAAGATAGCAGACAATTCTGTATCAGGTACAAAGATAGCAGACGCATCTATAGTTGGAGGCAAGATAGCAGATAATGCTGTAACAGGTACAAAGATAGCCTTGGGTGGTGATACAACAGGTGATATTATGTATTATAATGGAACTGACTGGGTTCGTTCACCAACAAACTTAAGCTTCCCGGGTGGTACGGCTCCTTATGATATATCTTTTATTGCTGGATATGATTCTGATACTGTCAAAAATGATGTGGAAGTTAAAACTTATGGTGAAATGGTAATGTCTCGTACAGGTGTTTTTGATGGACAAGCAGGTTATATAGATACCGTGTGTACAGGAACAGTTCTTATATGTGATGTATTAAAAAATGGAACATCAATTTATTCTACTAAACCACAATTTGCAATAAGTACCAGTGTTATAACTGCTGGTGTACTATCAACAACTACTTTTTCTTCTGGAGACAGAATAACTTTTAAAGTTACTCAAATTGGTTCTTCAACTACTGGACAAGGAGTACGTTTTATGTTGAATTGTAGAGTTTAAATATGACATCGATTATGATAAATAATATATAAATACTAGAAAAACGGAGAATTGAACAATGGCAATACAGGTTGTAGAATTAACAGACACTTTCGACCAATGGAGAGTCAAAGATAATCTCACCTCAAGTAATTTTGGTGATTTGTCTACTCTTTCTACTACCGATAAATCATCTCTTGTTGCGGCTATGAATGAGATTTTCACAAATGATAGTGATGATATGGAAAATGTGGTAGATGATACTTCACCTCAACTAGGTGGAAATCTTGATCTGAATAATTTTAGTATTACTGGAACTGGTAGTATTGCAGGAACTGTTACTGGTACAACACAGTCAGCTAGTAATAATTCAACAAAACTTGCAACGACAGCATATGTTGATGCACAAGTA
>TARA_B110000285_G_scaffold235566_1_pt1 | contig 15427 bp, 12 predicted proteins | sample TARA_B110000285 | Tara Oceans TARA_B110000285 (sample SAMEA4397756) | marine metagenome | biome: Polar Biome; feature: [SRF] surface water layer (ENVO:00010504); material: water (ENVO:00002006), including particulate matter (ENVO:01000060) such as... | depth 5 m
TCGCGGTGGGCGAAGAAGTGACTTATGACTATGGGCTGACTGAGACATCAATTGGCTGGAGCTTTTGGTGTCTATGTGGGCAACCTGAGTGTCGGCGCCATATTTGTAATCAGGATTATCTGAATGCGGATCTGCGGATTCGTAAAAAAGACTATGTTTTTGCTCATGCCGAAATCGCGGCAGCACAGGCCGATCAAATTTCAGTGGTGAAGTATTATGTCAGATGCTGGCTTTATTTAGTTAATCTAACGCTTTTAGGGGAGTGAGTCTTCTGCCATGTCACTCCTAAAGTAGTGAGTGAATCGCTTAAGGCTACATACAAAAAAGTTTGAGCATTGCCAATGAGGAGATAGCGCCTTTTTTATTGAGCATGAAGGATGATCGCACTGTAGGGTTGAAAGGTTTTTATGATAGACTCGCTCGAAAAGGGGTTCGAGGGGTGTTCGCTTATGTGGCTCCATCGAATCTTGAAGCTACATGGCGACGCTTAGGTTATTATTTGAGTCTAATTTCCTCTACGACAGTCAATCGTTGGTGGGATTGGCGCCATGGAGTTGAAACCTGTAGTGGCGTTGCGACGAATGAATTATCTGGTTCTGATGAGGCTCTCAAATTTGCGGTCTTTTATGCACCTTGCGCGGCAAGCGCGTTGAGGTTCATGCTGGAGTGTATACGCGTTCCATACGAGAATTTTGAGTTTGTTGATTACGGTTCAGGTAAGGGGAAGGTCTTACTAATTGCCGGCGAGTATCCGTTCGTGAAAATTACCGGGGTGGAATTTGATCGAGCACTGCATGACCGAGCGGTTCAAAATTTAAAAGACTACAAGTGGCGATCTAGCCGACCTCGCAAGTGCCCGGTGATTGAATCAGTGCACTTAGATGCGAAAGAATACCGTTTGCCTGAAGGCTCCAGTTTCCTTATCTTTTACTCTCCTTTTTGTTCAGACCTTTTGTGCGAAGTGCTCGAGGGGATCCGCTTGGACTTGAAAACGAATCCTCGCGATACGGTAATTTGTTTTTTCGATGATGCTGTCGAAGTCTCTCAGGTGCCCAAGGTAGCTGCTATTTTATCATCCTGGGACGGTTGGGAAGTTGTTCAGATTCCTGATATACCTAAACGTATGGATATGTTTTACCCCGCTGAGGCTGTCGTTTACAGGTTTGCTGTTTAAGGAGCAGTGCGGCCTGTTTATTATGAGTCTAAGAGACGTTTTACACCCCATGACAATTCGAGAGCGACTGGAACGACTACATCGCAGTCATAACACGATTATTGTTTTTTGGTATCCTTGGTATTGGCGCCAGGGCGAGGCGGCGCGGTTGAGGAAATGGGTTTCTCATCTGGAGTGGATATCTCGCCGTAGTTTATTAGCCAAGGTTCGTTTTATATGCAAAGCCATACTTTGGCCCTTGATTGCAGGCTTAGCACTCATTTTTGCTTGGCGACGCTATGCCAAAGAATCTGTGTTGATCGATGATCGGTCAATGGGGCGACAATTTTGGGAGTTATGCGTATTCACCTTTTGGTATGGGGGGAGTCCGACTGAATATTATAATCGCGGAATGTTTAATGAGGATTTCCCATCGGTGCTGCGCGATTTCATTTCGGGGCATGAGTGTGTAGTTTTAGCAAACGCACTGAACGGCGAGGGAGAGGCAGGTATCAAGAATAAAGGTCAGTTTGAATCTATTTGTGTGACTGCTGGGGTGCCAGTGGTTCCTGTGCTGTGTTCTTTCGAGCCAGGGAAGGGGGGGGCTTTTTCGGCAGATTTTGAGATTCCGCGTGTCGATTTATTTCTCAAACCAGCGCATCGGGATCGAGGTGTCGGTATCGAACGTTGGGATTTCGATGAGTCGAGTGACAGCTGGTCATTCAATGGTAGGGTTCTTCCAGCAGGCGGTCTTCGAGCGCACCTGAAGGAAGTGGCTGTAACTGATGCTTACATTCTTCAGCAGGCGGTTTCAAATCATTCGAGCGTCGCTTGTTTTTCGTTAAGTGGGGCGGTTACCTTTCGCGTCGTTACAGTCTGTGATGGACTCTCTGAGCCAGAGGTAATCGCCGCTTACCTGGCAGCCCCGCGTGGGTATACGGTTACAAATCACGAGGGCAATGGAGGAATGGTGGCGGAGCTAGATATATCAACGCAGCGGTTTGGTGCGGCCTTCAGCGATACCCCATATGTTGAGAAGCATCGGAATCATCCGGACACTGGAGCGCAGATAGAAGGTGTTGAGTTCGCCGATTGGCCAGAATTGGCTGCGCTCGCAGTGAGGACGCATGCTTTGTTTTCCGACGTGTTTTCGGTCGGTTGGGATGTTGTTTATACCCCAGAGGGTTTTCGGCTATTAGAAGGAAATACTCTTTGGGGCATGAGCCCCGGGCTATTTCTGGGGCGCACGTGCTATGTGCGTAAATGTTTAAGACTTCTATCCCTCCGGGGGGGCTCGAAATGCAGAACTAATAGTCAATAGCTTGATTTTGTAGGATAAGATTCTAGGTTTTAACTATGGTTGAGTTTTCCAAAAAGAGGGTGTTGCTTGTTTTTAACAAATCCTCTAGTAGTTTCCCTGCATATACATGGATGATTGCGCGTGATGGGTTGACAGATGTAGACGTGCTCACCCCTCCGACGCACCCAGTTCGTTGTTCAAAATGGGTAATAGAAGCTCATGCATACGAAACACCTGAGGAATTTACACTCACACTGAAAGGACTTCTTGATTCTGGGCGCTATGATGCCTTGCACGCAATTGATGAGTCTTCGAGGAAACTGATCTTTGCTTGTCGTGAGGAAGATTGGCTGAAGCCATACTTACCTTTCCCCGAAGGGTCTCTTTTTTTTGATGCGTGTGGGGATAAGGTTCTGTTTCAAGAATGGTGTGAATCAAATGAGATTCCAGTTCCCAAGGCATATCGTGCGAATGACTGGAATGAAGTCATTGAGCGAGCGATGGCGATGTCTTATCCTTTTATCCTAAAGGGAGCCGAAGGGTCTAGGGGAGTTGAGGTGCACTTGATACGATCTCAATCCGAGCTTGCTGATGTTCCGCGCAATTCTTCAATCCAAAAGCATTGGCTACTCCAGCAGTATATTGATGGAGCAGTTGGATATACCTCGATTATTGCTAAAGATGGTCAGTTATATGGAACTAGTTCGTGTTACAAACATGTGTCCCTTTCTGGAGGGCTCGGGCCCGCTGCGGTGCTGAAGTATGTTGCAAATGCCGAGCTTGAGCGTATCGCCCAAATGGTAGCTGAGAAAAGTGGCCTTACGGGGATTGGTGGTTTTGATTGGATGGAAGCTGCCGAAGGGGAATACAAAATAATTGACCCTCATCTAGGACGGGGGCCTGTGACTGCTGCGGTCTCATGCCATGTTGGCATAGACCTCGGGCGTGCCTACCACCGCAGTCTCACGGGAGCAGCACCAGAGCCGTTCTCGACCGCTGGAGATCGGATCGTTTGGGTGATGCCGCAAATGATTAATATATTGTTCGACGGGCGGATTCTTGAGGCTATAAAAAAGGCCAATCCATTTAGCTCGAATGTTTCATTTTTCTGGTATGGGAAGGGGGATCTTCGTGTTTTTTGGAAGATTGCATTCCCGTTGTTCGTGGGAAGGGCTCGAGTTCTGCTGGGGGCTCTGCGTCGTCGTATATATTCATCATCAAAGTGATTGAGCCACTCACATTGGTTAGGTGGATCCGCGCTTGGAATAAATCTACTTTTTCTTTGTTACACAAAGTATGTCCTTGATGCATCACTACTCAAATTGCCATGCTTATGGATATAATGGATTCTGATACCGAGACGCAGCGTGTCCTGCTGATTTACCGACGCTATGCGAGTAGCTTTACGGCGTATCCTTGGATATTGGCTCGCTCAGGGCGTTTATGTGTGGATGTGCTCGCGCCGCAGCAGCACATGGTGCGACATTCGAAATGGGTGAACGAGCATATTGCAGTGGAGCAGGATCAGGATTTAATTTCTCGCCTACTAGAGAGTCTCGCCGCTCGAAATTATACATCGGTGCTTTGTGTCGATGAGCCATCGAGGCAACTCTTACTAGAGCACCGCGAATTACCCGAATTGCGCGATTTTCTCCCGTTTGAACCGGATTCGATTCTAAATGAGGTGGCGGTTAATAAGATCGAATTTCAAAAATGGTGCGAAAGTCTAGGGATCGATTGCCCTCGGAGCATTTGTCTATCGAGCGCGAGTGAAGTGGAGGCCGCAGCGAAGCAGTTCTCGTATCCTTTTATTATTAAAGGAGCTTTGGGTGCTGGAGGGCAGTGTGTCGATCGTATCGAGTGTGAAAACGATTTGAAATATGTGGTCGACGAGAATGCTGATCGTAAGCGGTGGATTTTGCAGGAGTTTGTTGAAGGTGATGTTGGAACTACTGGATTCGTTGCGGGCGATAAGGGGCTCTATGCAGTGTGTTCTGTTATCAATCGTGTCTGTATGGAGAGCGGCTTGGGGCCATCGCAAATTGGACAGTTCTGGAAGGATGATCGTCTCTATGAGATTACTAAGAAAATGACCACCGTTGGTGGAATACACGGCATGACGGGGTTTGATTGGATTCTGGATTCGAGTGGTGACTACAAAGTGATAGACCCGCATTTTGGTCGAGCAGTTCCTAATATGGTGGTGGCTCACTTGGATGGTGTTGACCTGGGCGAGGCATATGCCGATTTTATTACAGATCAATCTGTCGAGCTTCGTGAAGGCGGTGGCTCTGGGGCATACTACTGGTTATTTCCGCAATCTTTTCAAATGATTTTTGAGGGAAGGTTCTGGGGCTCACTTAAAAAGCATCCGCCTTGGAAAATGAAGATTCACTTATTTCTAGCAGGTGAAGGTGAATGGCGATTGTTCTTCGTGCAGTCTCTGGAGTTCTTTTGGGGCCAGGCTCGTGTGATTTTGGGTGGCATTAGGAATCGGTTCAGAGATTAGAGATCAGCTTGATTCGGAGTTTGATCCCACCTTTAGGGATTGCGGAATTTATTATGTTCTAGGTCGAAACTTTGAACGAAGTTTTCTTACAAATAGTCTGGCTTGGTCTCCCGTTACTATCTGACGGCTGATGTCTATCAATATGATGCGGAAATCTAGTGCGAGCGCTGCTTTTGATGGGATTGAGCTTCGGGCTTTCGTTCCTTCAATCCATTGTTTCATCTGAGGGACTGGGGGTTCGCGACATCTCGGGAGAGCAAGGTGTCGAATATATCAAATGAGTAGATGAGTGATGATCTTTTCATAGATCTGAAATCAGGTGTAGTCTAGTTAGACGGCCGCTCTAGACGCGACTAGGAGAGGTTGTCTTGATTATAAATATAATCTTTGTTGGCTATCCCTTAAAGCCAATGAAAAAACGCTGTAAATAAGGGCTTGGCTCTGAGTGTTTTGAAACTAACAATGCTTGGTGACGATTGATTTCTAACCATGACGCACGCTATACTGACATTGTATGAGGGGAATTACCACCTAGGGGTGGGGGCGTTGATTAACTCCGCGATCAATTCTGGCTTCAAAGGTAAGTTTTTTGTTGGATATCGTGACTCGCTGCCGCCTTGGGTCACTGACCTCGATTGTATCCGAGAAAACACTTATTCGGTTCATGGCTGTGAACTGGTGTTCTTTCGCTGCAATCCGAAACGGCATCTGGCCTATCACAAGCCATTTGCTGCATTGGAAATATTAGAAAAATATCCCGAGATCGATGCGATTTTTTACGCTGACCCAGACGTCTTGATTCTTGCAGAATGGGCATATTTTGAGAAGTGGGTTGGTTGCGGAGTCTCGGTTTGCCTCGACGCGAATTTCTCTTTTGTTGGTTTATCTCATCCATGGCGATCCGAGTGGAGGAAGATGATTACTCAATCGCAGCTTCAGGTCGTTAATGATACCGCAAATTATTACAATGCGGGCTTCGTAGGTGTGAAACGTGAGGATGCTGAGCTGTTGAGGAATTGGGTGGAGTTGACGGAACTCTTTGAGCAGCAAGGAGGGCAGACCGAAGAAATGGATACTGGGAATTTCTTAATATCGGTTCGTAGTGATCAAGAGCTTCTGGCTGCCGCCGCGATGACTTTTCAACGAATGAGCGTGGTTGGTTTGGAGGGGATGGGTTTTAATGGTCATTACTGTATTCTTGCTCATGCGATCGAGTCACCAAAGCCGTGGGAGTGTAATTTTCTCCGTCAGGCCTGTTCCGCAATCGGTGTGAGCCGTTCGAGCAAATATTTCATGCAATTTAGCCAGCACCCGATCCGATTGTTTACTCAGAATAAGTTTTGCCTTAAGATGGCAAGTATTCGAGTCAGCCAACTAATCACTCGATTTTATTCGAAAGCGGGCTGAGCTCATTTTTTTCGAGTTCACCATGGCATCTTATATTTAAATGAGCACCGATAGCCACATCCTCGGTGAGTATCGCGAGAAAATTATCCGTTGGCGTGGGCTTCTTGTGGCCTTTTTTATCGGTCAGGGAGCGTTCCAAGCATTGCAGCTGGTTTCTGGTATCGCGATTATTCACTGGCTTAGCAAAGAGCAATACGCGACCTACGCATTGTTATTAGCCATTCGGGGCACCTCTACGGTATTGATGGATCTAGGTGTTTCTGAGGGGCTCTCTGCCCTCATCGGAGATCGTTGCCACCAGCCTGCTGTTGTCGGTCGCTATGTTGCCGCAGCTCGCTATTACAGGAATCGGCTACTTGCAGTTGGCGGTATCATACTTTTAGGCATCTTGCTCTTTGCATCGGATCATTACGGATGGGGGATTGGTCTTGGATTTATTTTTTGGGGCTTGTTGTTTGCTTCTATTTTCTTCGAAGCTATCACGTTGTTCTATTCGCCTATTTTTTATCTGCAGCAACGTGTCAAAGATATTTATCTTGTAGAAATCGTTACATTATCAGTGCGTTTGTTGCTTCTTTGTTTGGCTTATTTACTGAACTTTTTATCTGTGCCTGTTGCGATCGCTATTGGGGTCGTTCAGGCGATTTTGTCTGCGATTATCTATGTGCGGAAAACGGCCGCAGATGTGAAATGTCCCGAGCCGGGTGAATCGATCGAAAGTGAGAAGAAAGAAGCTCTACATCTCACGCTACCGAAAATCCCAGGTGCTATCTTTTACGCATTCCAAGGTCAGGTGACTATATTTATCGTGAGCATGGTTGGGCAATATAGTCAAATTGCAGATATGGGTGCACTTAGCCGTATCGGAATGCTCTTTATGATGCCGAGTGCCTTGATCTCCGTCTTGATTACTCCTTGGTTCGCGAAGTTAGCCCCAAGTCGGTTGGCACTCGGTTATTCAGTCTCCGGATTGCTGTTCTTTGTTTTCGCAATCTCTCTAATCGTCGCGAATGGACTGTTTCCAGAGGTGTTTCTTTTCATACTGGGGCCTGAATACGGTGACCTAGAATCCGAAGTGTTCTTGTTTTCTATACTTGCTTCGATCAATCTTCTGGCTGGTTTGCTATATGCACTAAATTCATCAAGGAAGTGGGTCTATTATTGGAGTGGTCCAGCCACGATACTGAGCTATGTTTTGACGCTGATTACTTTCGTCGCATTCGTAGATCTTACGTCGATTGGAAATATTATAATAATGTCAATAATTACGGCGATCCTTACGTTTTGTGTGAATCTTGCGGTCTCCCTTGTCGGGTTCAGCCGGATTCGTGTGGCGCAATAGGTCGTTGTTTAGAAGCGCTGACGCGCTTCTTTGACGTGCTTTCTCGACCGCGGATTGGGCGTGGTGATGATCCGATCTTTAAGCCGCTGGCAGGGGCTTCCTGCGCAGATTGACCATGGCGGTTGATCTTTTGTGACGACTGAATTGGCTCCGATCACGCAACCTCGACCGATTGTGACGCCTGGGGCAATAAAAGCGCCAGAGGCCACCCAGCTTTCCGCGCCGATCTCAATCGGATGAAAGACTAAAGGGAAGTGCGGGTGAGTATAGTCATGTGTGCCGGTGCAAAGATGGGCATGCTGCGAGATCACTGTCATCGAGTGGATCGTGACTGTAGTGAAATTTAAAATACGCACATCGTGTCCGAGCACGACGCAGTCTTTCATCACCAGGTTCCAAGGGATCAGAATGTCGACACGTTGTTGGATCAAACAGGAATCACCAATCTGAGCGCCCATGGCTCGTAAGATTGCGATACGTAGCGTTGAGCGTTTGCCAGGGATGAATCGATAGACTGGCTTCACTAAATACTGCCAGATGCCGCGCCGGATTTTGGTGCGTCGATCCCATGGAGTGACCGATTTGGTTAAATCGATCTTAAAGGCTATAGTTTCTTCGCTCATTCTTCGGTTAGTTTCGATGTTTTTATCAACTGACTCAAGCTTGTATGGCGCTGGCCGAATTGCTTGAGCGAATAGCTTTTTGAGCCGCGCATTTCTGGCATTTTGTCGGCAAAGACTCGGCTAAATGCCGCACGCAGCGGAGCCACACGGCCTTTGATGACTTCTGTCACATGCTGCCGAGCATAGCTCGAGGTCGGCCCTCTTAATGCTTTTAGCCCGATGGCTTTGCCTGCGAAGAACGCGATTTGCTGGTCGAGGCGCTGATCAATCTGTGCCTCTGATGCCGTGACTTTGCCTCGCAGTGCACGGTAGCGTTCTCGGTGTAGCTCAATCATTTTCAGCGCTTGATCGATGTTGCCAGTCAGTCGCCCTGCGACGCGTGTATCGTCCATCACGTAACCATGGCAGTTGCTTTTTATCAGTTCCCCATGGGGCAGTAAACTGGCATAGAGATCAAAGTCCGTCATCCAGCCCTCTGGGATATGGAATGAGTGATGTGCCTGTATTGCCTCGGTGCGCCAAGTCGCGGCAGGTGGGGGTGGGAAACTGTCGAGCACCAGTGCTTCGTAGAGACCAAGTTTTTTTTGTTCCATGCGATGCTCCCAGACCAGATCATTGGCGTAGTCGATTCGTAGGAAGTCTTGGACGATGACGCATATATCGTCCGCAATATCTCTGATCAGTGTGGTGTCATTTTCGATCCGTTCTGGCACGAGGAAGTCGTCATCATCGAGTAAGATTAACCAATCGCCCCGTGCCGTTTCAATGCCTTTTGCCAGTGCCTTTCGTATGTCAAAGGGATCTGAGGGGAGGTAGTGAATGGGGGGAGCACCTGCGGTCTGCTGGGCGAACTCAACTGTGGGTCGCGTCGTTTGGTTTTGACCATTGTCTACGACGATGATCTCAAATGCCGGTGAGCTCTGTTGCAGGCAGCTTCGCAAGGCGCGCGCCAATTTAGTCGGCCGATCAAAGGTAGGGATGACGATAGAGATGCGAGCAGACATTAACAGAGGGGCAATTTAAAGATGAGACTGTATGCAGGTGATCAGTCGCTGTGTGGAGCGTTGTATTTCAAAGTGTTCTTGAAACGTTGTTGTGGTGGCCGCAACCATATGTTGTCGCGCTTCGGTGGATTGGCTCAACCAATCGCCGAGTATCTTTTGGGCGCCTTCAATACTGTCGTTTGCGACGAGGCCTGCGCCGCCTTGCTCGATCTCGCGCCAAATATTGATCTTATTAGAAATCAATACCGGAGTGCCCACCGCGAGCGCCTCGGCGATCACGATACCGAAGTTTTCCTGGTGTGAGACCAGAGTCATGGCCTCAGCCGCGGCCAGCGCTTGCCATTTTTCGATGCCACTGAGTGTGCCGATCCAGTGGATGCCGTCTTGAGTATAGTTCGTTTTAATTTTATCGGCATATTCCTGCTGCTGAATCGGGCCTGCGATCACGAGTTCAGGGATTGTTGGATCGTTGGATCGAAGTTTTGCATACGCAGCCACCAACAGGTCCAGACCTTTCTTCTCTTGGATGCGACTCATGAAGAGGAAGTAGGGACGCTGAGCCCATGGTTTCGGTTGAGCGCGGGAATCTGCCAGTGCCTGATCTAGGTCGAATTCCGGTGCACTGGTTCCGAGGCCGACGACTTGTTCGTGGACCTTATAGGGCGAGAAACTTGTGCGAGCGAGGTTGCGCTCTTCTTCGCATGTAAATAGGACGGCCTGTGCATCTCGAAGCACCCGATATTCTCCCCATCGCCAGTAGAGATATTTTTTTATTTTTTTGAGTGGGTAGGTTTTGTTAAACCAAGGGTCGAGCATGCCGTGTGTGTAGACAAAATAGGGCACGTCTGTTTGTCTGCATGCCTGCCGTGCCGCGAACCCAGTATGTTGCCAGAGTCCATGGATAATCACTACATCGAAGCGACTGACATTATTGAGCAGCCACTGTCGGAAGGGGCGAGAGTAATGAAATGAGCCCACGCCGCCTGGGCCGAGGCAGTGTGTTTTCCATGGGAAATGCTCGACGTGTTCTTCGCATTGTTGGGAATCGATACTGGCGACTTCGACCTCATGGCCGAGCTCAACTATGATCTGGGAAGAACGTATGACCGCTTCAGCAGTGCCTCCCGTCTTCGGATCGATGGAAGTGATGACGTGTAATATTTTCATTATTCTGACTCCAACTGTGCTTCGTATAGTTGAATATATTGTGGAATGATGAACTCTAAGCTAAAGGTTGCTGCAAAGGCTTTGATCGTGTTTTTCAGTTCATTTTGCACCTGCTCGGGCGCATTCATATACTCTAGGCATTGCGCGGCGGCGAGGTTTTCCCATTGGGGAGTATCCTCCGGTGAGTGTTGCAGTCTTAGGCTGGGGATGGCGTTGAGCTCATTCATCGGAGCCTGATCGAGAGTAAAGACGGCGCAGCCACAGGCTTGTGCTTCTAGGATGGGCCAACCAAAGCCTTCGATCCAAGAGGGGAATAGCAATAAATCGGCTTCTCTGTAGATATTGCGAAGCGTTTCGTCGTCGATATTTTTAAGATAAAGCAGCTGCTCTGCTAAATGCTCACACTGATTTTCTCGAAGAACATTGTCCGAATATTCAGGGCCAATGAATACTAGTTTCAAGTCGGGCTCATCTTCGGTGAGTTTTGAAAAGATTCGAAGCACGGAGACTCGATTTTTATACCATGAGTCGGATCCGATATGCATGACGTAGCGACTTTCGACTAGGCGTTTCTCGACAGGCGAAGAGCGTTGGGGCAGGTTTGCTTCCTGTATAAACCGATCGTCGAGTGCATTGGGGATGGTGTGCTTCAATGAGTGATCATTGCCGACTAAGCGTATGACATCGTCTCTAGTTGCAGATGATACACTGGTTATACAGTGACACCGTTTTAAGCCTCGTAGGATCATCGCTTGCAGTTGTTGCCCGGTCCAAGATGTCTTATTTTGCGGAAACTCTCCAAGAGCAGAGCGCACGGCAAGTAGATCATGGCAGGTGATGATATGCGGATCCGAAGAGAGCCATCTCGTATAGGGTGCATTCGAGTGGTCGCAGATATGCACGATGACTAGGCCTTTGATTTGACGAAGCCGTTTTTTGAGTGAAATCGGTGTGAGGATGAATTTATCAATATATCCTAGCCATTTGCCGATGCCGCTCGGGCTCGCGCCGATTTTACCGACTACTACAGGTGGCTGGAACAACTCTACATTCACATTTAGAGATTGTAGGCCTTCACTTAGCTGCTGGGCATATCGGAGCATACTGCGCTGCCGGTCAGGTTCGTAATTACCAATCAGTAAGACTGTGTATGGATGACTAAGTGGCGGTTGCTGCATCTATGGTCTTTTTTGCCTCCGTTTTAGTTTTGGGAATACGCATTGAGGCGATTGTGAGTCCTATGCCGATGATTACGAATCCAGATACAGTCGCTTGCCCGAGTGGCCCGACTAGAAGGTTGTAAGCAGTCGCAGATAGAAAGATCAGGCCCATGCCGTTGCCATTACGAAACGCGCGCATCGCAGAACGGCCGAGGCCTACTGTAAGCGCGACGCGCCATAGTAGAAAAAGGGTTCCGAATACTTTACCTAATTCACAGACGATACGCTCCCAGTCTGACTCTCCCAGTGCGAATGAACGTGTTTGTGAGAGGAGTTGCAGTCCTACTTGTGTGCCAGCTCCTAAGCCAAATCCGAAAATCGGAATTTCTCGATCTGAAACGAAAGGGCGCATGAAATCCCCCAATGTGCGATCGATGATGGAGGATTGAAAGTCCTCGGTTGAAGAAGTCCAACGCGATAAGAATGCGTCTCTTGCGTCATCAAATACGGGGATGAAACTCGCGAGGAGAACTCCGACGATGATGAAGATCGCAAAACGGCCATAGCGTAGCAGTGCGTTTTTTAGTCCGCTCGATGAGATGACACCGATGATGAGGGTCAATGCAGAGGCGAGTACCATCATGCGACTGATCGATACTGGCATCGCCACAATAATGGCCATCGCTGAGGCGATCAGTAACCACTTCGAATACCCTTTATGCATGGTGAGACCGCAGATTAGAAATGCAGTAGAGAATACATAAAACCAGGTAACTCCAATGATGAAACTGAAGGTTCCCGGTGGGCGATATCGGCCAAGTGCGCCACCAAATCCAGCTCCGCTAGTATCACCTCCGAGCCCCAAATTGACCCATGCGCTCTGTGGCGAATAGAACTGCATACATATTAGGACTGTCATTCCTAATGTCGCCCAAAGCCACCATTTCCCTAGCATTACCACGTCATTGCGATTGAGCACCTTACCGATGATAAAGGCAAAGGGGATATGCAGCACATTTCCCTTGAAACCATAGGCTGCCACTATGAAGTTTCCGTGGGCAAACAATAGAGCGAGGACAAAGCAAAGGATCATCAGTCCCCACGCGGAGACGACATAGAGATTGAGCGGGAATATTTTATGGCGGATGGCCAAAAAGTAACTAAACAGAACGATCGGATCGCGCGCTAACAATAACACGTCAGATAGCTGAGGTAGCACCCACTTGCGAAGGCTGCCTTCAAGCAACAGAAGCACGATGTAGAGCCAGACTAGCCGACGAAACATTTGATGCGTCTTGTTTACTGAGGCTTGTTTCTTTTTAGCGTCCATTCAGGTTTAGCTGTAGATCAGTCAACCATTGCTCTGTGATCTGTTGGCGCTTTGATTCTGGCGCGGCGCGCGGCTTCGACCAGAGGCGGGCATGAAGCTGGCTGTTCGGTTCTTCTGCCGCAAGAATGTTTGGCTCAGAGAAATCATGCCAGTCATTTTTATAGACAGTGCTACTGCAGAGCACTGGCAGGCCATGCTCCAGCATCGAGAGCACCGCACCGCTTTTTCGGGCAATCAGGACTGACCCTGCGCTGATGCCACAATCCGAGATTTGCATGAGTTCGGAGATTCGAGTGTCGCTTTGCTCTTCTAAAATCGCGCACTTCCATCCGACTGAATTGGCATACTCGGCTATTTGAGGCCAGTGCAGCTTCAGCGTAGGGCTACGGCCAATTTGAATGAGCGCTAGGCTGTGTTGTTCTTTTTTCGAGATTTCTTGCAGGCGCGCGAGTAGCGTTAATGGCTCCCAACGCTCGTGTTGGCTGAAGGGGAACAAAACGATTTTGTCAGTGGGGTCGATCTGTAGATTCAGTGCTTCGAGTAATACTGCTTTATCGGCAGCAGTCGCGATGGGGATGTTACCATAAAGCGGGAGTAGTTGTGATGTGTGTCCACTCGCTTTTAACAGGCTTTGATAGTGGTGATTACTTGTGTGGATCGTGTCGGGAGACCATTTTCGGAGGGCTCGTGTTATTTGGCGTTTCTGCCAGAGCCCAAGCAATCGATGTTTCAGGGGAGTGGCTTCCTCATTCCGTATCCACAGCTCATGCATCATGATGTTGAGCGTTCTGTTTTTACGAATTGTTGATATGAACGGAATCAACTTCGAAATGATTCCTTTGGTGTGGAAGCCGAAAGGCACGAATTGAAGACTGACACAGTCCGGATTCCATTGATCGATTTCATTCGTGATCTTCGCTGCAATCAGGGCATCACTGTAGTCTCCGCTAAAGCGATGGAGTGAGCCGTCGGGCTGCGACTCGCTGGAGTTTACATGGTCGTTGATCGAAATGAGTTGAATAGAGTGGCCTAAGTGTTGAGCGGATTCCGCTAATAACCGACTGTAGTCGCCGACTCCGTCTTGTGCAGGCTCAAGCGAACTGCAGATGATAGTCACTTTCATTAAAGCGTGATTCCCGTGTTAGCGGTTAAGGTATGCACCAGCTGACTCTGGTAGTTTGCCCAAGTATTATTCTTCGCGACTTCAAGTGCAGCAGTCTTCATTTGCTGGAGTAGGTCGCGATCTTGATGGAGCTGTTCTAGTTTTTCAGCAATTGCGATGCCATCCCGAATGGGAACAATGAATCCAGATTTCCCGTCTTTCATGAGAGTTGGTGCACAGGTGTTTGGCGTTGTGATCACCGGGATCCCCTGCGACAGAGCCTCGGAGATTACCATCCCGAAACCTTCAAAGATTGATGGGAAAACCAGCACGTCGTGTGTTCGCATTGCTTCTAATACTTGAGCATTTGGCAGAGAATCAATCCAGTGATGTTTTTCAAGCGCCCGATCTAGGCGCGCGCACTGACCTACGCGACGGCCAATCAATGTCAGTTCCACCGCACTGCCCAGCTGCTCCACTGCATCTAGCAAATAGGCGATGCCTTTCCCCTGGGAAAGGTTCCCGACAAACAAAACTCGTAGTTTGTCATGTGAGACACGATCCACCTGTTGATCACTGATCGGCGTGGTAGGGCATCCGTAGGGAATAATGATCGGGGTGGGTAACTCAAAGGGCGCATCGAGTAGAGTGTTTGCGGTGAACTCGCTTGCTACGATGATCTGATCGGCTGCGCGTAGTTCTTCGTCTTTACGTTCCAGTTTCTGGGGGCTGTCGATGAGTGCCGGCATCGTTTGAACCCAGTCGGGTTGGAGCACTGCTTCTTCTGAGAAGATTCTTTTTGCCGTTCGCCAATAGCCTGTTGGCAGGTCGTATATTGTCCGGATCTGCTTTGCTTTTGCTGCGATGAACGCTTCGCGCGCACCATCTTCGTAGGCATACACCGCATCATACGTATTGCGTTTTAGTTCGGTTGCGACCGCTCGATCTAATGCCTCGTAAACTTGTTGCACTGAGAATACTCCAACTTCGTGCCGGCTTAGGGAACTCCATCCCAGCTTATCTGTAAGCATACGCACTAACTCGCGTAGCGGAAACTGTAAGGTTTTCGATTGAAGCGAATTTGAGTAACGCCGTCGATTGAAGCTGCTGCCGATGTTAGTGTTTGTGAGCCGTCCGAAGATATTATTGTCAAATGCCGCGACAGTCGTAGCGAAGGTTTTTAATAAGCCTGCATCATCACATGCTTCTGCTGCGTTGCGAACATTCGCATTGCCTGTTGGATGTGTGAGTAGGAGCTTCACGGGTGTTATTGATACTGACTCGATTGAGGCATTTGCGTTCCCCAGCGTTTCAGTAGAGAGCGAAGCTT
>TARA_B110000285_G_scaffold126346_1_pt1 | contig 15420 bp, 18 predicted proteins | sample TARA_B110000285 | Tara Oceans TARA_B110000285 (sample SAMEA4397756) | marine metagenome | biome: Polar Biome; feature: [SRF] surface water layer (ENVO:00010504); material: water (ENVO:00002006), including particulate matter (ENVO:01000060) such as... | depth 5 m
TATATCTATATATTTTATTTAATTAAGAATTAGCGTGAAAAGCATCTAATTGTTCCTGACAATCTTTTTCACTTGTACATTTTCTCCACACACCACCTTTTTTGTTATTTAAAATAACCCAACCACTTCCTCTTTTTTTAATACAACCTGAACCACCTTCTGATTCAGCACATCCTTTTCCTTCAGCTTCATGTAATTTTTTTGATAGTCTTCTAACTAATTGAGATTCGGTAATTTTATTTTCACCCATCCAGTCAGTTTGGTTGGTTTGTTTCATCACATTAACATTTAATGTTTCATCACCATCTTGTGCAGAATCCGCATTAACTTCATCCTCCTCTAATTCTTCTTCATTCTCAACATCTTCATCTTCATATAAATCTTTATATTTGGACGTGGGAGTGTTCAACATATTTGCAAAACCAGTACCACCACCTATATTTTCTTTAACTAATTTCTCTATTAAATCCACTAGTTCACTTTCACCCATTCTTATTTTTTTCATATTTGATTAATTACTTGAAATTTTATTACTTTTCTATAAATATCTACTTGTTGATTAGAAGTAGCTTTAATATCTACGTAGTATTCATTAGGAATCATCCAACTTGTATCTAGGAGGAAATAGTTATGTGTAAATGACTTATTAACCGCCATCCAAGGGATTACTTCTACTTGGGTGGTACCTTGTGTCACATAGATACGATATTGCAAATTATCGACTAAAACTTGTTCGTCTACAGTGTAAGGTACACGAGTAGAAATAAATACTTTTCTAGTTTCACCAGTACTAATTTTTTCATCTTCTTTAAGTCCAGAAACTGAATAACCGTATACCCTAGGTTCTCCCGCTGTAGAACCAATACTTAAATTATTGTTATAAATTATAAATTCATTTGTTACATTAGGTTGGCTTATTCCACCAACACTTAGATTAGACCATACATCAGTATAGATAACAGGTGGGTTTTGTGCGACACTAGTTAACGATAATGGTATGTAATAAACACCACAAGTTAATTGTGTCGCGGTATAAGTGGCAACAGTAGACCCATTACAATCTACAACATCTACTGTGGGTAAGGTATCAAAACATAACGGACTTCCATTATGGTCGTAAGCGTATAAAAATAATTTATTACTAACACCTATATGGAAATCACCCCTATTATCATCTATTACGTCATTAAACTGACTCTCAAGAAAAGGTTCGTAAAATGTTTGAGTGTACCTACTAAAGAACCCAACAGAATAAGCCTCTGTCAAACCAGTCAGATTTTCAAAAGCTGGTATAAATGCAATACCATAAGTATTAGCGGAGGTAATTGTTGTAGGTTGTGTTAGTAGATTACCAATTTCAACATTAAGTAAATTACTATTAAACTCAATGTTCTCGTTACCTTGGTCAAAAACTTGAGTAGCTAATACGGTATAACTAGTATTGTCGGTATTATCATATATACCCGACACACCCCACATACTTAATGTTGTGGAAGAAAACCAATTACTAGGTCTTTTAGAATAAGTCAAATCAAACTCAGGAGCAAACATTCCGTCCGACACTAAATAATCATAACCAACACCTTCTGACCACGAATTTCCAGTAACAGCTTTAAATAACATTAAAGTAAAAGATGTAGCACGCCTAGTATCGTCTACTAATATCTTATCATTCATTAAAGTATCATCAAAATTAGACGTGTTAGTCATTTTTAATGTGTGATTTAAAGAGTTAACAGAAGGTATACAACAATCAGATATTTTATTTTTTAATTCATCTAAATCTAAATTGAATATAAATCTACTAAATCCAGTATCTGAATTCTTGGTAAATCCTGTAGTACCATTACATATATGGTCTGGTGAACCCGTAAATCTACAACTCTTACTTACGCTTTTACCGTAGAAAAGTTGTGTTACTGGGTTTTTAGCTGTATTAACCTCACTATTAGCGAGGATAGTGTTATTTTTACTAAAATAGGACCTATGTATCATTTTTTTACTTTACTATAAATATCTAGTTAATCCTTATATTTTTATTAAGGATAGTTTCTCCAGCTTCTTTAATTAATTTATCTATATCTGAAGTTGTTGTACCGTCATGTGCTGTAGGACAAGATGCGACTCCCGGACATGAGTGAGTGTGGTTAGCTTGGAATGCTGCCATTTTTACAAGTAACTCTAAAAGTTTTTCTCCTCTTACGAGTGAATTAGTTTTAGAGTCTATGTCGTCTATAAATTTTGCTTGTGGTATTCCGTAATTAGAATTTAGTGTTATAGGTCCATTTAAGTCATTGGTGTTATAAGAGAATAAATATATTTTTTCTCCTGCTGCAGTAATAATTCCTTGTTGTTCACTTTTTGGTGGACCTGGTACCATTTCTTTAACCTTTTTAGTTTCTTTCTTAACCACCCTACTACCTTCAGCGTTTTCAAAAGCTAAACCACCACCCTTATTCTTAACACCATCTAAACCGATAGTGTTTTTTAATATAGTAACTTGGTCTTTGACAGCATCAAAAGTACCAGGAACAGACCATACAGCGGGTTCACCTTCTTCCATAGTTTCTAATAAAGTAATTTCAGGTCTAAAGTATAGTGGGTGTGTATTCCCTAAAAAAGCACCTAAATTATTTTGATTGTTTAAATCTACAGAACTACTAAATGTTTTGGTAGCCCAACTAACATTAGGTTGTTTTAAAACCTTACTCCATTGTTCTTTATCTATATTTGATATTAACGAATTTATTTGTCTACCGATATCTTTAATTGTTGGAGCATTAGTAAAAGTCATAGTAAGGCCTACTTGGGGTGTTGTAGGTCCAGCAACTACACCACCTCCAGTGTTACTAGGTGTAGAATTACCATATGCTGCACACATAGGTGTTTGGCCACCACTAGTTTTAGGTGGCATTTTATATACGACCACTTCACCATTAAAAACCATAGGTGATTGACATAAAGAAGCACGGTCCATTTTATACTCTATTAAAGTACTTAATGGTAAATCTTCTTCCGTCACTATTTCTTTTTCTACCTCCACCCTAGTTAAGGTTTGTGGAAAAGTACTAATCTGTATAAAAGTTGGTTTTAGATTGGTTGTTGGTCTTGAACTAACTGACGTATTTTTAATTAATTTACCTGAACGTATAAGAATTTGTGGGTAAGAAGCTTCTACATCATCAGGTGTCTCATCAACTAACGAGTTTTCCGACATACCTAGAATTATATCAGTATTATTCCTACCGTACAACCCAATATCATCGGGGTTAACAAAACTACCCTTACTTAGTGGTAAGGGTGTGCTTCTAGGGTTAATTTTTGAATCACCTATAGGTACAGCATAAGGCATTAAAGTTTTATTATTAACACCAGCAGCGGTATTTTCTTTACCACTTTGGTACCCATCCAATTCTATTGCTCCTGGTTGAGAGATTAAAGGCCCGATATATTCTTGATTTAGGTTTTTTTCTGATTCCCAAGAAATTAATTTTACAGCTTCACCTACTTTAGGTAATATGTGTAGGGGTAGTGGTAAAAAAGGTGAGAATGTCCAAGGGTCGTTTATCCCCCAAGGAATGTATTGGACTTTAGACCCACCAACGATTAATTCACCTTTAGCGGCTAACTCATCGTATACTTTTATACATTGTTTTGGGTCGTCACATTTAGCAATAGTTAAATTTTCTCCTTCTGGGGGTATAGCACGAATTCTACCAGCTCTTTTAGGGTCAGAGTTGTTAACACATGTGCCTAAAGTAATAAACTTATTTCTAATAATAGAATTATTAGCTTTATTTCTATTTTCGTATCCTAAAGACATCCGTTATCCTTTTCTTTTTTTAATCTCATCATTTAAAATGTTAAATTTTTTCTCAACATCATCTATATGGTAGGTAAGCTCAATCATAACATTTTTACTTCTCTCGAACTCATCCTTAAGTGTTTGCATTACTTCTAATATTTCATCATTAGATTTTTCTTTATATTCTTTAAAAAATTCACTCATAACTATTTTAATATACTATCTGTTCTTGTAAAAGGTTTTATTATAGCAGGACCTGTAGCTGTTATAACTTGACCAAACATTATAACTCCTTGGGCTGCCCCATTATCAGTTTTTTCTTCATCTTGAGCCTGTATTAAGGCAAATTGTGATAACATAAATAAGTTAGGTGAACCGTCTGGCATGTCACCCACCGGTATACCTTGTTCCTGTAACTTACCTATCAGTTTTTCAAAAGTGCCCAAAGCACTTGTTCCGGGTCTTAGTCTAGCAGCTGAAACTAAAAAAGGTGGTACCCCAAAAGGAATATCAGGCATATTAGCAGCCAAGGTAGCTAATAAAATAGCGTATATCTCCTTACAGGTCTTTGCCTCCTGTAACCCAATGATAAGTGGGAGTAGAATGTCTAATAACTTTTTAATCATCCTAATCTTCTTTTTATTCATTTCAGATAATTTTCTTTTTATTAAATCTCTTATGTAACGTAAAAGTATTTCTTTAACTAGAGCTAAAATTCTTCTTGCGACCGCAGCTAAAAATTCTTTAACCACTCGTACAATAACCCTTTTAAAAATTTTAGCGAACATGTCGATACCTGTTGGTATGTTTCCGTTCTGATTTAACATTTTTGCTGTTAGTATAATTGGTAGTACACCTTTTGGGTTTAGTACGGAATAAACTAAAATCTGAGGTAGTTTCTTAATCAAGTTTTCTTTAAAGTCTATTTCTGCCGGTAACGAAATAGAACCAAGGTCGATTTCAAAACCGTATTTTTTAGCCGAACTACTAGCAAATTTCTGTAGAACCAAATCGAACTCTTTCATTTGTTCGTCTTTGTTAAGTGTTGCTAATATAGAATCCACACCTTCATCTATTATGTCATTATCCACTGGGACATCTACAACCCCACAACTTAATAAACTAATTACATTTTTTGATTTTCTTTCAGTCTCTATTTCTAAAGCCTGAGCCTCCTCAGGAGTAAACTCAAAAAAGCTATCATCTTGATGTAATTCGGACAGAGCGTTTAAGGAGTCAGTTGATGTATGCATATCCATACCATCACAAGATTCTAACATCTTATTAACGGAAGCCATCAACTTGTTTAACCCCAATAAGTTCTCTACACTAAAATTCTTATTCCTAACACTCATAAATCCTGTTAGAATCTCCATAACAGCACCTAAAAAATTCTGCAACTCTATAAGTTTTATGTTACCAAAGTAATCCTTTAAAAATTCAACAAAAGTAAATTTTTGTGCTCCACCAACAGCAGCTGAAGGTGCTGAGTTGTACTGTGGATTACCAGGTTCAAGCTTGTAATATGGCCAGATAAGAAACTGATTATTTAAAGCTTCAATATCGAAAAGAGCTCTACCACTTCTACCATATATTGTTTGTCTTGTACCTAGGGTAGTAGACACCGAAGCCCCGTTATTAAAAATTATATCTCTTAAAAATCTATTAACTGGATACGGTGATTGGCCTGGTGAATACACACTGGAATCAAGATGGTCCTGTTCATACATGTATTTACCAACCTTACTACTAGGGTCATTAAAAAGTTGTTTTAGTTGGTCTACAGCACTAATGTTAATAACAATAGGTCCATTAAGACCGTCACCCATGACAGGTACTAACATAGATAAATCACAATTAAAAGCAGCAATTATTTCCTCATACAAGATATCATCTACCTTAGGTAAGGTTTCGATTATTGATTCTCGGATTATTTGATTTAGAATCCGTAACCAAGCATCAGAAGAAACATCCAAACCAAATTTTTCAGCAAAGGACTTTTTGGTTTCTTTAAACTTACCATCTTCAGTTTTATTTTTTTGGCCTCTTCTTTTTTTACGTTTTGCTGCACGCATTTTTTTAGCTTTCTGACCTGCTTTTTCGTTTGATTTTTTTTGTTTTAGAATTTTTAGTAATTCTAATAGGAATGGAAGTGGGTTACTAGTAATATTTCTTAACGACTCTAGGGTGTTTTTCCAAGCTTCTGTGTTCGCCTTATTCTTTTTTTCGTCAGTAGTATCTAAAAAAGCCAAGAGACCCTGAATCCCCCCAAATATATCTTTCTGTGTTTGTATAGAGTCTGAAGCCATTACATTTTATAGTTAACACTATTATCACCATCACCATCTTTTGATTGTGTTAGTAATTGATTAATAGATTCTTTAATGTCCTCACCTAACGAGTGTGGACTTTGAGTATCTTCCATATTTTTAGACACTATATTTGCTAATAGTTTAGATAACTGTAATTTTTTATCTATGGATGAATCTATAATTTTTTGTTGTTCCTTAAGTACGGGACCAATTAAAGCCATGTCTGTGGCCTCTTTCATAAAACCAATCATCTTATTTTGTATTCTTATTGCAGTACTACGTTGTTCTACAGATTCATTATAAATCTCTTGCATTAAAGACACAGCACTTTCGTGGGTGAGTTTTATTTCTTTTCTTTTAGGTCTAGGCATACCTATAAATATCTTATTACTGGTTTACTAAAGACCCTAGAATATCTTTATATATATTTTTATAGGGTTTTAAAGAAGCTCTAATTTCTTTTGTTGTAAGACCACTCATTTCACGTAATTGATAAAGTATTACGTTCTTATTAAACTTATTACCTTTTCCAGCGATAAAAATAGTTTTATAATTTTCAAAAACATCTATTAAACAATACCCAATCTTTTCTTCGTTAATATTTACCCTATTTTCATTAATAAATTGTTTTATCTCCTTAACTAAAGACAAAATTATTTTCTCTAAAGGTAAGTCATCATCGTCTACCATCTCATAAGAGTATTTTTCGTCTTGTTCTATACTATACGATATGTCCTCATAAGATATTTTTCTATTCCTATCTCGATTATCTTTCATTATTTGACCCATAAGATAATTTTTACAAATAGTACCAAAATAGGAGTAAGCTTTTTTACCTTTTGCTGGTTTAAATTTTTCCATTTTAGTCACTAAAAAAGATAAAGTATCTACATGAATATCTCTAAACTCCATATTTGGTCGATATAATTTATAACGTCTTATGATACTATCAATCATCTTAGTTAGTGGGTCACGAAGAAAGGTATTATATACCTTATTTTTTTCATCCCAGGTGGTAGCGGTTAAAAATACTCGAACAGCTGCCTCTTGGTCAGGCCCAAAATACTGTTTAGTTAGTGGTTTACGTCCCATCTACACAGAGTACTCTACATTCCTATCTTTAGTGAAAAAATATTCTTTTTTAGCTAGCTCAATCCAGAATTTAGCCTCTTCTGGTGAGAGTCTCTTATCGTCATTAAATTTATAATCCCAGAATAATGAGTCTACACGTTGATTGGTATGCTTATACCCAACCTTCGGTATTGTCATAATTACCGTATCATTATATGTAGCACGTAATAAAAATTCATAATTAAAAGTTAATTTCATAGAAGCTTTTAAACCACCAACTTCATCATATTTACTTTTTCTCATTATCATACCACTAATTTGAAAATTTTGGTATTTTAATAGTGTGTTATTATCTAAGTAACCTAAATCTTCTGAAAAACCCATAGCCCATAAAGCCTCATTGGTGAACCCAATAAATTGACCATTTTCATCAGTATCTACCACTAGAGGGAAAAATAAATCAACTTCCTCATAATGATTTACGTACTCATTAAATTGTTTAAACCAAATATTAGAGTATTCGTCATCATATTCTAGTATGGAGAAAAATTCTGTTTCACAAGATTCCACACCAAAGTTAACCTGACTACAAAAGTCTGTCTCACCATCATTATATAAGATATCTGTGGTAATCCCTTCCGGTGATTTCCAAGACTCCATAAAATCTTTAACTTTTTTATTGTCAGCACAAACCAAAGACAATCTACCTGGTTTTACTTGTGTTTGTTCTAAACTTTTAATGGATTTAGAAAACCATTCTTCAAATTTACCATCTACACTATGTATAGGTAATATAACTGTTACATCTGTATTATTCATATCGTTTAAGCGTTTGCACCCACAGGGGATAATTTGTTTATAGAATTATTAAATTCTTCTGTTTTTTCTTTAAATAAGTTTTTAAAATAAGACACTACCTCATTACGTTCATTTTCTTCAGTATACGGTACAACAGTTTTTGCCATCTCATCATATAACTTAGGTGGTAAGTTGTCCTCTAACCAGTTCTTAACGTAGTTACCTAGAACCTCACCAATTTTAGATTCGTCATATACCCATAAACCATTTTCTTGATTTAACCAATCAGGTTTTAATATAGGTAAATTACCAATAACTGGTGTATTACAAGCCATGGCTTCTAATGGAAAAGTACCAAAACCACTAACTCTATCTACCCACACACCTACACAAGATTCACCTAATATTTTAGCGAATTCCTCCCTACCTACATTCCTCATGTCTCTAAATGTTAACCATTTAAATTGTGGGTTTCTAAGGTAAAATTCTTTTATAATTTTCATTGTATCCCTAGGGTCACGAGTGTGTATAGCTACTAATGGTGTCTTAGGTTTTTTACTAGGTTTAAAATATTCTGGTATAGAAGGTTTTATCACATCAGTTTGTATGGAAGGAAAAAGATTATTAATATATTCTTTTTGTGAGTCTGTAGTTGTAATACATTTTGTTACGCCGTAGTTTGCCCAACTAAATCCAGGCTGTAAAGTCTCTAATATGTAGTCATAAGCTTGACAGAAAATCATTTTAGTACAAGGCATTTCTTTTATTTGTTCTAATACATGACCATAAAGTTCTGGGATAATCACAAAATCTTGTGGACCCACTCTAAGTTCACCTGTTTCTATACTAGCATGTGGTAATTCAGCATATTCTTTAGGTAACCACTCAGCAACACCTTTGTATTCTTTTTTCTCATATAGAATAGATGCGTTGTACCCTGCTTCATTAAGTATTTTTACAAATTGATAATTTATAGCCACGGAAGCGATTGCTCTACCTTCCGTATCTTGAGTTAAAAAATAAATTTTAGCCTCTTTGTTTTCCATTTTTGTTAATCCAGTTTGTAACTGGGATAATTGTTGTTCCATTTAATTACAGTTTTTTAATTATATTATAGTTTATTAATGTATTTAGTGCTAATTTATAAGGTATTGATAGTTTATTCATCGATATCACCCCTAAATTTTCATCCACCTCTTCGATAATACCACAAGTGGTATCCAACATAAGTTTAAAAAATTCAAACTTAGGTAAATTTATTTCTACTGTAGGTGTTCCGTCCTTATCACCAAGCATCTCAATGTTAGACATTAATTCGTCAACATCAAAATACAGTTGTTCAGACCCAACCTTAAGTTTTAGGTTACTATGCGGTAATTGTTTCCTCAAAGACATTTTCTAATGATTTTATTTCTTTTATTGTGTTTAATCTTAAGTCACACACCATATCTTGATTGTAACACTTGTCGACTACTATTAGTTTTTTATTTTCAGGTTTACTAGTAATTATATCAGTATCAGACGTAATAAAAATATCTGTAACACCCCATAACTCATCTAAAGTGTCAGATGTGTAGAATATAATCTCATCACAAACTAACCCATACTTAGATAAAAACCATAATGTAGCTGCTTTAGACTTACCTAAATCATCACTAACTATCTTTAATTTATAACCGACAGGCATTTCTTTGTAAAGGTCCACAAGGTGAGAAATTATATTATGTTCTATTTCTTTAGCCTGCCCAAATATTTCCATAGTTGCGTCGTTATATAAAAATTCTAGTAATTCATCTTCATTTTTAAAGTCTACATACTGCATTAAGTCAGGTGTTATAACTGGTGAAATAACTTCCTTACCTTGGTATTTTTCATATATCTCCCCAAACCTACTTAGTACATCTCGTAATACACCATTTATACTTAAACTAATTATCATATTTAAACCTAATTATTATTTTGTCTTTTGTAAAGAATCAAAAACCCTTTCTATTTTAGCAATTAAAGGATTTCTTACAACGTCCGACTTATTAAATTGTACACAACCAATTTCTTCTATATGAGCAAAATGTTCCATTAAAAAAGTTAACCCATTCCCACCTTTAGAATCTTGTTGTCTTTCGTCACCTAAGAATATCATCTTAGAATCTTTACCTAACCTAGTTAGTATAGTTCTCATATTTTCTTGAGATATATTTTGAGCCTCATCTATTATTATAATAGACCTATCTAAGTTAATCCCACGCATGTAAGCGATAGGCATTTCTTCGATAGTTTTTAATTCTCTAAGTCTAGATGTTATAGCTTGCCCCACAATCTTCTCGAAGTTATGAACAAAAGAAAACATAAAAGGTTCCATTTTCTCCCTTAAATTACCTTTTAAAAAACCAATTTCTTCATTTTTTAAGGTGGTAACCGATTTAACTATGACAATTTTTTTATATTTTGCGTACCTCTTAATTAATTTTAAAGCCTCAGCACACGCAAGAAATGTCTTACCAGTACCAGCTGGACCAGAACATATTGTCACCTCATTTTCTTTTATTGAATTCACCAAAGATTTTTGATTTTCTGTCTTACACTTAACGTTTATAGTCATAGTGTCAGTCATTCTAATCTCCTCAGTATTATTTTGGTAAATCCAAGCTTCTACTTCTTGTTGTTCATCTCTACTTAATCTCTTACTTTTTCTTGTCATTATTTATATTTTTTTTGGTAACTCATTTATTAATTCTCTAGGGCTTTCATAATCACCGAACTTTCTTCTAAAAATTTCACCCGTATCAGGATTTCTTTCGTATATATACGGTATACCCTCCCTAGAGTTTACGTGGTCCTCTACTTTTCTATTTTTATTATACTGCTCCACCATCCAATCATCATTTTTCACAGATAATTCATCTAGCTCAGAAATGGTCAAAGTATCGTTCTCACCCTCACACCCCCCAATCAAACCCCTAATTTTTTTTGCAAAATCCCAGTCATTAGGGTATTCAACACTTAAACGTTTTAACTCTTTATAATTAAAAATCATAATAATTTATTTATTAATTTGTTTATTTATCCAATTGTAAGTTTTTCTCATACCCACAACTAGTGGTTGAGACACAACCCAACCAATTTTTTGCTCATAAATAGTATTGTCAGAATTCCTACCATTAACACCAATAGGACAAGGATGACCATACTTATTTATAAAATCCTCACCGTTGATATTGTATATGTCTAAATTTTTACCAGAAACTTCTATAGCCATTTTAGCAAAATCATTTATACTTATCATTTCTTCAGAACCTATATTAACAGGTCCTGCAAAATTTGACCTCATTAATCGAATAGTAGCCTCAATACACTCATCAATATAGAGAAATGAACGAGTTTGGTCTCCGGGGCCCCAAACTTCAATAGAACTACCCTCTTCTTCTAATGCAGCTTTCCTACACATTGCAGCTGGGGCTTTTTCTCTACCACCATCCCAAGTACCCTCAGGACCAAAGATATTATGATATCTTGCAACTTTTACAACCAACCCCTTATTCCTAGCATACGCTAAAAACAATCTTTCACTAAATAACTTTTCCCAACCATATTCAGAATCTGGTGCCGCTGGATAAGCGGAGTCTTCTGTACAGTTAGGGTTATCTGGGTCTAGTTGGTTATGTTCGGGATACATACAGGCTGAAGAAGAATAGAATACTCTTTTAACATTTTTATTAACACTTTCATGCACAACATTTAAATTTACAAGTGCTGAATTATGCATTATATCCGCATCATTTTCTCCTGTAAATATAAATCCAGCCCCACCCATATCCGCAGCAAACTGGTATAATTCATCTATATCTGGACCGATTACTTTAGCCACCAAACTTGGGTCTCTTAAATCCCCAACAACAAATAAATCTGCTGCTGTTTCGGAAAACTCCGGTTTTTTAAGGTCAACACCAACAACGTGAAACCCCTCACCTTTTAATCTTTTTACCATGTGACTTCCAATAAAACCACCCGCTCCTAAAACTACTGCTTTTTTCATATTTTTATTATTTAGTTAAATTTTATTCCATTCGTCAGGTATAATATCACCACTATTTAAACCAGCACTTGGACCAAACCAATTACTAGGTGATATTACTACCTTATCTCTTGACGTGTTTAAATAGGCACCCCACCAACTAAAAGATGAGTTAACTATTATATTTTTTTTACATAAAGACATCAACCATAAGTCCTCAATATCTACATTCCCACCAACAAATACCATATTATTAAAGCTTAAGTTATCCTTACACCAGGGAATATCATCTGAAAATACAAAAATATTATCATAGTCACCTAAAATATCTAAAGCTTTTTTATAGTATTCTATACTCTGTATTGGGTGAAAATTAGTTTGATGTACGTAATCACCTCGTCTAATATGTAAAGATATGTTGTCCCCATTAATTGATGGATATTTTTTTGTTAATTTTTGTTTAGTTTGATAATCTATTGAAAAATCTTGTATTATAGTGTCTTTAGACGGTTTAAAGTATTTTTCACTTTGCCAGTACCCATCTAATAAACAATTTTGTGTTGGTATACTATTTGGGTCATAAACAAAATTATCAGTTATAGTTTTTAAAGGTGGTAAGGAATTCGGTATTTCTAAATTCGTAACAATATTAGGAAACTTGGTAAGAGTGAATTCTCTGTGTGTCACCCCACCTTGATTATTATAACCTGATGTGTCTAAATAAAAATCTGTATTGTTGACTAGAGAAAGATTCCTAGCGTAAGCGTATTGAAACATTTGATTGCCTAAACCACCTATTATCTTAGAAATAATCATAAAATTAAGTTTTAATCATTTTACCATAATCGGATAAATTATTTAATATATGTTTTGGGTAAGTTTCATCTAACTCTACTTTTGTTAGTTTACCCCTAAAGAAAACATCTTGGTCATTTTCTATATTATTTTTAATATTAGAAAGTACGTGTTCGTTTACTAGGTCTCTTGCGGAATAAGATGTTATTTTTGTCCTAACAGCCTCTTCACCACCCATAAAACTAAAATGCCACCCACCGTCGGGTAATTTTGTTGTTAAAGACGAATCACCCCTAATTTCATTAAAAGACAACTCCTTGATATTTTTATATAGACCAAGTTTAGAACCATGCCAATCTGAGTCACTTAACATATTAATGTAATAAGAATACATTGGTTGAGCAAGAGAATATATGGTATTATCTAAAGATAGTGTATTTAGTTCTTTTAATATTTCAGGGTTAGGTATCTCATCAGCGTCTGAAATAATAATGATATCCTCATCTTTACAATCTACTAAAGCTCTTCTAACAGATTCTTTTTGGAAAAAGTCTCTACCATAATCTATTTGTGTACTCCTATTAAACCGGTTAGTTTGTGTGCGAACATAGTAATGTACTTTATCTAACTCCGAATCAAAAAATCCAGTATTTGGTAAATTAACAAAATCTTCTGGGGTGTCAACAACCTTAAAAATTATAATCTTATCCCAAAACTTAGCAAACCTTTCTTTATTTTCTTCTAAATAAAATGGTTTAGGTTGACCAGAATGGGTAACACTTGATTCCACAATAACAAAATAATCTACGTAATCGTAGAGTATATTAAGTCTTAATTCTAGTATGTCTAGTTCGTTAAAGAAGTTGAAACAATCATATATTTTTGCCATATTAAATAATATTTTTTAATTTATAATAATTTAATGCTTCGGTTTTACATGTTTGAAAATTAGATATACTACCATCCCTATCCATATACTCAAAACATGAGGTGTAAGCGTCACCCGTAGCCCAATAACCATCACTAACATTATGTCTAGCCCAGTATTTGGGTGCTATAATTTTTTTACAACCCTCATTTAACCAAGCACACCACCAACCGAAAGTTGAGTTGGATATTATTAACCATTTTGCTTGGTTAACACAATAATAATCAAACCCCACATCAACGTGAATACATTCCATGGTAAAAGGCATAAAATGTGATGCTGTAGTTGGGTCATCTGTGACTACGACAAACCGCATATTTGGGTTTAACCTTAACATCTCATTTACACTATCTCTCCAATACTCCCTTCTTAGTAATACATTAGGTATTCCCCTATATTCACCCCCTCTAAAATTAATAACACATGTATTGTCATCTAATACAACACCTAATTCGTTTAATTTATTATCGTAGCCTTTCTTTTTATCGTTATTTATTTTAAACCACCTTCTAACATCTTCCTTTCTATCTTTAATATATTCTTCTGATTGGTATATCCCTCCCTTTGCTCCATTATCACCTAATAGTATTGTATTATCTTCTATTTTATATAATGTGGGATTTAGCATTGTTATATTTACAGAGTCCACGTGGTTATAAGTTTTCCACGGTTCGTGATATTCATTAACTATACCTTCTACATTTAAACCAAAGTCCACATCCATAAAATCCATTTGATTTGCACCATTAAAATAGTCATGACTAGGGGTTGAGTTTATCCCCCACTTATAACCTAGTTTTTCAGCTATAGTCCTACACACAGCATATTGCCACATGTGATTTCCTAGATTTCCTGTTAAATTAGTCGTTATCATAGTAATATTTTTTTAACTCCTTTAACTGTTCCTTGATATTCACAGTTTTAATGTGACCAATCAAACACTTATCTTTACCATCCTCCTTTGGGTTCACCCTGGCACCAACACTAAAAACATCTTTAATTGTGTTAAGTAATTCGTATTTACTAACACACTGACCCTCTAGAATAGTTTCCTCTTGGTAGTCGTCCCAGTTAAACATAAGTGATAAACATTGTTTTGCCCACTCTAATGTGGTGTTTCCATTCCACTTAGCCTTAGTATATCCAAAGACCTCGTTATTTTGTGATAAAAACCATTCCAATAAACTTGCGTTACCGTTAATTTCTGGACCTATAATAGATGTTTTTAGTATTTTAGTTTTAGAGCCATAAGACTTTAAATAGTCTGAAGCAACTCTTTTAGATTTACCATAATCATCACTATCCATTTCACAATCTGTACCGGGGTGTATCACTTTACACGGTGAGTGCAGCTCCAACCAGATTGGTAATTGCCAGTTAATATCAAACGTCTCAGTCCTTTGTGGTATCGCACCAATACAGTTTATAACGTAGTCCAATCTAACACCCAACTTAAATGGGGACTTCGGCCACCTAACACTAGTAGTGATAACCTCAACATCATTATCTAATAGATATTTTGTTACCATATGACCTAACATACCTTTATGACCTAAAACTAATACTTTCATTGTTTATAAAAATTTTTAGATTTTAGATAGTCACTCAATTCTTTTTTGGTGAGACAATGGTCTCTGGATGAGTATTCTTCGTTTTTAAATGAGACTTGATTAATATCTTTTTTAGGGTGTAGTAAATA
>TARA_B110000285_G_scaffold235190_3_pt1 | contig 15376 bp, 23 predicted proteins | sample TARA_B110000285 | Tara Oceans TARA_B110000285 (sample SAMEA4397756) | marine metagenome | biome: Polar Biome; feature: [SRF] surface water layer (ENVO:00010504); material: water (ENVO:00002006), including particulate matter (ENVO:01000060) such as... | depth 5 m
AGATCGTACAGTTCCTTATTGTCAGTGCTCACAATCCCACCCTCTATAGTTGTCATGTGATGCCCGAAGTAGAAACTGAATGTTCCTCCTAGACTGTCACCACCTCCTCGGCGGGCTCCAGTAGGCCCCCTGACGCCGTGAGACTCGCAGATATCTTCAATCACCAGTGCATTTGGCCACCGCGCCCTGAGATACTCCGTGTCCGTGTCGAATCCCAATAAGTATGTGACGAAAATGATGGCAATGTCTTCATCTGGGGGCGGCAGAGTATCCTGGTTGAAGCTAAAGTCGTGAAGGTTTATATCTGCAAAGACGGGCTCCAGTCCCATCTGGAATACCGGGCTGACATTGGTGACCCAGGTGGTTGCGGGCACCAGAACCTTTGCGCCATCTGGAATGTTATAGAGTTCCTTGATTGACGCGAGGAGTAGGAAGTTTGCCGTGCTACCAGAAGATACCATGAGGGAGTGTTTAGAACCCACCCACTCTGACCACCTGTCCTCAAACTCTCTGACCTTCTCACCAGACGTATAGCGAGTTGTACTCATGATGAAGTCGCACATAGTCTTGCGGTCATCAAGCGTGACCGCATCGGACATCAAACGCCAGGGCGTCATATTCATATTTAAACACACAGTTCTATATATGAAAAACATGACTGGTGTTGTTATATCCCTTACCAGTATCCCCAGTAGGTTCAGGTATCTTCCGCAGATTCTCGATCGCCTCATGGCCTTAGGTGCTGACGGTGTCTGGTTGAGCATTCCTCATAAATACAACAGGTGGCCTGAGCTTGAGCTTGTCATACCTGAGCTCCCGGGTGGCGTCACTCTTAGTAGATGCAAAGACTATGGACCTGGAACGATGTACTTTGGACCTATTGATGGTGGGTGTACAGCCGAGAATATTGTTGTTGTGAATGATGACACAGACTATCCACCTGTTATGGTCAGTGAATTTTCCAGGCTTATGAAGGAGACGCCAGCCTGCTGGTGTACCAGCGGTTTCAATGTCGTTGAATATATCCAGGGGCAGGGTACAGTTGGCAGATATGATATGCATGATATAGACGTCACTGAGTCCTATGGGGGAGTTATTCTTAAGCGCGAGTGGCTTCAGGCCATCAAACCAGAATTTGAGTCCCTGTTGTCAATGACATACAATGATGATATTTTGGTTAGCAATCTCGTGGCAAAAATGGGGATTCCCAGAAAGTCCGTGTTCAACGAAAGGTTAAATATCGGGATGATCCGCCAATATGATTTTGGCATGGAGCAGGATGCGCTATGGAGGAATGACGGCGACGATAGTCATTACCCAAATAATAGGCGGGTGTTCAATGCACTTAGAGAGAAGGGGGTATATTATTATTAGATATGCCTGTCTGGGACTGTTTCATATTCTACAATGAGCTCGATATACTTGAGCGGCGTATGCACTATCTTGACAGTGTCGTAGACTACTTTGTGATCGTAGAGTCTTCGGTTACTCATAAAGGAACTCCTAAGCCATCCTTTTATCAGGATAACAAGGCACGTTATGCTCGATGGTCTCATAAAATTCGCCACGTATGGGTTGACGACAATCCAATGGACTCGGACGACGCGTGGGTTCGGGAGAACCATCACCGTCAAGGAATTCGGTGCGCTATTGTAGATGCAGAACCATCTGATTACATTTTGGTATCAGACGTTGATGAGATTCCGTGTATAGATGCAATTGTTCACACAAAGTCGACCAATACAGTCAACCCTATTGCGTTTCATATGCAAGCGTTCCAATACTCTTTCAAGTGGATGCAGATGTTCGAGCCGTGGTTCGGAACTGTGATTCTTCGCGCGGATCAGATGCCTCCAGGAGGACCACAAGAACTGCGCGACTGTAGGTGGAAGTACCCTCATCACAGGTTTGCTGGGTGGCACCTCTCAAGTTTCGGGGATGCGAAGCATGTTTTCAAAAAGGTGAGCGAGTATGCACATCATGGTGATGACGCGTGTAAGAAGTCCACTGAGGATACATTGAAGGTGGAGATTGAACATGGTATAATGACAGGTGGGACTTTCAAGCTCACCCCGACGCCACCGGAGGTTATGAAACTCATTCCTCGTAGTCTCGTAGAGCCACTCCCACTGGAAATCTAGGAATACCCAAACGAGTTAGTTCCTGATAGCGGACGGTGAGTTTCTTTCCTATGTGATCTCTCCAGTTTTCCCATAGTTCCTGGCGATGCTCGTGTGTTCCCTCAGGGCGCACGCTGAACCGTTTCTCGTCGGGTGTAATACACTCCCATACAATGGTACCTGTATCTCTACCCTTACCCTCTGACGCCCCCACGACGAGGTATTCACTGTCGTGGAAGCGTTTGTGTTTCAGTAAACTTGCGGATCGCTCGTTGAGACAGTATACACCCTCCGGGTTTCGGGCAATCAACCCCTCGTGACCATATTTCACGTACTCATCGACTAGTCTATCTACCACAGACCCCTTGACGTTCTTTAGAGTTGGAACTACTTTGACCAGCGGAGTGTTAAAATGGACACTCTCGATGTATTTCAGTCGATCTCTCCAACTTGCATCTGGCGTTTTCGTAAGGTAGCAGTCAAAAATATGAAACTCCACCTGTTCCGATTCGGGGCAGGGTGTCAGTCGCCTCACTATACCGCTCAAACTCTCGAATTTCAGTTTGCTCGTATAGAGTTCACCATCGAGCCACGTGTCTTCTGATATTTCAATAGCTTTCGTGATATGTGGGACGGATGTAATCTTTTTCCCCATCCTTGTTATGAATCCGTGCTTGCAGTTGAACATGGCTCTAACACCGTCCAGTTTGGGCTGACAGTCATATATAGCTGTAGGATTCCCACGTTTCTCCCACGAATGTGCAAGCATGGGAAGAATAATGTAGTCATCTAATTTTCCTATGTCTGGTGTATCACCACCGTTGATTCGTTTCTTGTAAAATGATTCAGCTTGCAGAATCGCTTGCTGCTGTACGCTCCTTTTAGACTTTCCTTCAGTGATATTCAACACCGTTTCTTGCATCTTTCCACCCTGCACTCCCCACGATCGCCGCACGTTCCAGGATTCACCATCACCGCGATCGACAGTTATATTCCATTCGACAACATGTCCGTATTTATCTTTTGAGAATAGAGTTTTGTCCATGGAATTCTAGGTGTATATGTTTTCTCACCTCTATATAAATGGAAAGGTCGCGTCCTCCCCCCGTAGTGGACATGAAACGGCATAGTAGGTTATATCCACCGGAACCCCCCATGTTTGAATGGAGTATGATGAACTTCTGTATCGTGGTAATTTTCATAGCATTTGTGATGATGTGGATGAGAGCGACTGAAATCAGACGGATGAGAGATTTTTCCACGAGACGGGACGTGGACCCAGCGCCTTCAGCGCTTCCCGGGTAACTTTAGATTTCTTATTCTTGGAGAATGATATGTTGTTGATGGTGTCGTACTGAAGTGCAGTGATTCCATATGACGCCAATCGCTCCGGGTCATCCATAGAGTGTAATAGCATCAGTGTATCTCTGTCTGGCAAACCTTTTAGTTTTTTCGCTCTCATCTTGTGATTTGAAAACTTTGTCCACGCCGACCCAGGGTTCATTGCTACGCTCGGGACCCGTCTCTCTATTAGTTTGAGGGGGTAATATACCGACGACAGCCAAAAATAGTTAATAAGCTCCCAACGCTGGTCACTGTCGTACAAATCGCCCTCTGATATGAGATTGAATATACGCGGATCAATGTTCTTCATAGCCATGTGGATATTGCTATGAATAATATCTGCCGAAAACCCATGATCAGGGTGCTGAATGCCTATTTCACGAAGTGGATCTCTAGTACCCTCACTGCACATCATGCTATGCACCCAATCTCTAGACGACATGAATATATCACGCGTTCCAGGGAACTTTAGATTCATCATGAACACCCTCATGTCTCCGTTGGAATCCATAGCAATTGCCGATAGGCGCATCTTGTCATATTTTGGACATTCTCTCATTCCCACTTCAACCATCTGAGAGATTGTTAGTGGTTTAATTTCCAAGTGTTCACAAAATCCAATTTTATCAGGAGTATTCGTGATAAATATAGTTGCACCGCGCGAAATCTTTCTTTTATTGTCCAATATACTCTTGTCTATGGTATAACTGTCGATTACTATATGGGCATGGGATTCGGATATCTGGTCCCCTATATCTGACATTCTGGAAATTTCAATATAGTGGTGATTCTTAAGTGCGAGTCTGACAAGATGCGTCTTTCCAACACCCACAGGTCCGTGGACGCACACACATCCACAATTCTCTATGACTGTCACCAGTGTATTGAATGCATCCAGATCACCTATAAATCCAGATGATATATTATCTTTGTGAAACTTAAGAAACCTCTGCATGTTTCCTGATGACATAAAGGAGCTCATCTTTAAAGATGACCTGTTTCGATATCGAGTTCAACCGTTTCTGTACTGCTTGGCTGGTTCTCAGCTTCTGATTGTTGTTCTTCTATCGTATCTTCTACTACAATTTCGCTCGGTGAAACGGGTGTAGCATCTGCGCGAGGGAATGGATGTTTTACCCGGTCAGACACCACCCCCAGACCCTTTAACTCAGTTAGTTCTGTCAAGAGCGTAGCGTGCTGCTGATCCGCCGAATGTTCAGGGATTCGCAATGTCCCCGCGTTTCGGTGATCGTTCACTCTGCGACGGAACGCCTTAATAACACCGTCAGCATTTCTCTTTTCCCTCGAATTGTCATACAGGTCAATGGGTTTTACAAATAGAATGTCCGGGCGACTAAACATAGTTTCTTTCTTATCCACGTTTTCTGGAAATTTCTTCTCGAAATTTCGTATGACATATGCAGGAATCGGCGGTGACTGTTCTATTAGACGGTCGTATTCACCTCTCATTATATCAACAAAAGGGGCCCCGTCGTGAGCCCTCTCCGTACGAGGGAGAGTCAGTTCAAGCCGGATACTCCTAGCCAGTTTACCATAGTGAATACTGCTAACCCTGTGAGATTCCAGGAGTTCCGAAACTTTTAAGAACTGCATAACAGTCGTGAGCATCGCTGCGAACAAGTTGAAAGTTCCTATTATCGCAGGAACAAATATTCGCCACTCGATGGGGAATGTTTCCTGTGCAAAATTTGCTGTCCCAGTCACGGTGCTGATAATGATTATGGGAAGGGTCATACGCATACTCATTCGTTTGAATGATGAAAACGCAATATGGTGCATGTACCTATAGCAAGCTGCCTGTTCCCCCCACCGCTGTAATATTTTCTCGTGCTGGGCGTGCCATATACGCGGCCCAACCTTTCTCTCGTGCCGAGGAGAAGTTTCCCCGTCAGAATATACCATAAAGACTTGATACTATACATAAACAAAATGTCCCTCGAAATCTTGATGGGAAGTATGTTCTCCGGCAAGTCAACGGAGCTGATTAGACGCATTCGCCGTCAGGAGGTTCTTGGGCGGGTTGTTGTGGTGGTAAATCACTCGCTGGACGTTAGGGGGTCTGGTGATATGAGAACCGTGCGGACACACGATAATTCCAATATGGATGCTATCAAGATGCACCAATTGGAGGACACCCTGTTCGACGGGGCCGATGTCGTGGCGGTCGACGAGACGCAATTCTTCCAAAATCTCCGCAGGTGGGTTGAGGTGGGACTGTCCCGCGGTAAGCATATCATCTTGGCAGGCCTTGACGGCGATTTTCAGCAGAAAAGGTTCGGGGAGTTGCTTGATGTGATCCCATTAGCTGATGAGGTCATCAAACTCCGCGCACTTTGCATGATCTGTAAAGATGGAACATCTGGTCCGTTTACGTACCGCAATCCTGGGGTTGGGCAGGGTGAGCAGGTCCTTGTGGCTGCAGGTGATTGCTACAAAGCTGTATGCCGAAAGCATCTTACAACCATGTAGAATACAAATGCGCCAAACGCCCACCATATCCACCACGGGTACCATGGAACATATATAACTTTCGGTGCACCCACTTGTTGAAATGCGCCATATACCCACGCGGCAGCTGGGGCAACTACTCTCCGCCCTGACACTTCCCACGGGAGAGTCTCCCACTCTATAACTGCTGCGTAGTACTTGCGAACATTTGATATGTCTCTAACAATACAAGAAGTAACTTCATCCACCGAACCCTGACACGATCCATATTGCACAAGAGCCATTACATTTATATAAAATATATTCCTTAATTAAGGATGAACCAAACCGGTGGACTCACAGATAGCCAAGAGAAGAATCTCGAAAAGCAGTGGAGAAACCGTAATGAGCAATTGAGGGTTAAGACGGAGGCTAAGGAGCGTGAAGAACGCGCTGAATATATAAGGTGGGCGACAGAAATGGGATTACCTGACTACACTATACGAGATAGCCCCAATAACCCACCGAAAACTTCAAGTCCGAAACTCAATGTTGTAAAAAGGGCGCAACGTGTTCAAGAGAATGCTGGTAATAATAGGGTTGGTAGCAATCTTTTAGACCGAATTCTGAGTGAGAACATATCAAATCTGTCATTAATGATTAGCGCCGCTGCGGGTCCGCTAATGAATGCCAGGAACAGGCTTGCTCCCGCGTATGGAAACACGTATAACGTCATTCTAACCAGGGCTATCCTCCTGGAATTGAGAACCCTTCATACCAAGCATTCTTCTACAGTTTCGCAGGTACCACTCGTGCCAGGGCGTCCTGAGATGACTATTGGACAAGAGATTGCCGGATATGTGCAGATTGGTAGCGCAGAACCAGGGAAAGACATTCACAGCTCATCTATTACATACGGGTTGTTAGGATCTGGTTCGTCAAGGATGAACCGCGTCAAAATGGTAGAACAAGCCGTTAAAGGTGTACGCTCGAATAGGAGTCCCGGAAGTGTAGCTTATAATAGCGACATCTCAAACTCGCGGATTACGTTTCACACCCACCCTACACAAGATACCCGGGTGGGACTTCAACTCAGGCTCGGAGCGGACGAATTCTTTACAGTTCCACCAAGTCCGGCTGATATACATGTGTATTTTTCAACATGGCCGCGGATACAGGGACATTTGATAGTAGATCAGAGTGGGATATACGTCATAGATATCATCGAAAGTGAACGAAGGGGTGCATTCCTTTCCCCAGTGAACGGGGGGTCAGTTTCTGGGGTGGCTGTAAATATGAACCAGGCTATTTTACAGAGGATCAAGACTCTGCGTGATATTGTGGTATATGCCACACTTCCACAACTAAACCAGGGAGGAATGAATGCCAACCAACGCGTCAGGAGTCTGGGTCTTGCCCAAAACAATACTACTGGTATGAGTGCATCTATATCTGCTCTGAGAAACTTCACGCTATCTAAATTTACCCAGGTTGGTGGTACGGTAGGACTTGTTATGAAGAAGAGTCAGCTTAATGAATATAACCAGCGCTTGGCTGAACTAGCTAAATATACAGGGGTGTCCATCAAATATTACCCAGACTATATAACTGACCCATCTGGTGAAGCTCTAAATGTAGAGCGGGCCAAACAGATCTTACCAGTGATCACAATTGCATCGGAAACGTCCAAGATAGAGTTCCAGGAAATGATTAAAGCTGAGACCGCTGGCACCCTGTACACTAGCAGATCCGCACCTACCGCCACCAGTACTAAAAGGGTGCGGTCTACCAACTTTAATAATATCAGTCCATACCGTGGTAAGTTCAAGAAAGTTTAGCGTTTTCGAATGAGTATTACAAGTGTCATGATGAAAAATGCAAGTGCAATCCAACTGACGTTGAATTTGCGCTCGTATAGTTCATACACCTCCTCATATGCCCATACACGCTTACCGTTTCGAACGTTTACGTCATTGTGTAGATCCACGAGCCATTCTATTAGAGTTTTGCGTATGTGGTGCACATTCTCCACCGGGTGGAGTTGAAGCCATGACTTGTAATGTTGCCTACAGGAGGGGCATGGGATTCTGTGTGTAAACGTGTGAAAGTATAGAACCGCATCCTTCTTGTCAGCTGCTGTTGGATAGTGGGGATAATTAAACGTCTTTTCGTGAAGTTCCTTCCACAGAGGTGGACCCCACGTATCTGGAGTTCCCATATTATTAATACACTCGATATAAATTCTATGTCAATTTCATATATGGCAATTGAGAGAGTTAGGCTGAGACGCAGTCCGAAGAGTGACAAGAAATGGAGGGTCACTTTTGAGAATGGGAAAACAGTTGACTTTGGTGCAAGGAGTTATTCGGATTATACATTTCACAAAAACCCTGCGAGAATGAGATCATACGTGGGTCGTCATGGCGGCGTGATCCCGAAAGCTCTTTTTAATGAGATGAATCCTGCAAGTATCCAAAAAAAGATGCTGCGGGTGCGTACGAGTATCAAAGAAAAATGGGGGTCCGCTGGCATACGAACACCCGGATTCTGGAGTAGGTGGTTGACGTGGAGCTTTCCAACCGTGGCGGAAGCTAAGAAGTTCATAGAGAAGACCTACGGCGTCCAATTTCTCTAATCAAGTTAACTAACACTAGAGGCGTATTGGTTACCTCTAGTGTCAACTTAATAGCGTCGCATATAATATTTTTCATAAACCACCTAGTAATTAAAGTTATACAACGATAATAAATCAAAAGGAGCTATGGCTTTTCATCAGCGTATCCTGCATGACATTGCGAACGGTATGTCGTATGAGGACACTGATGAACAGTGTCAGGCTGCCTGGGACTCTGCTATGCTTCTGAAAGAATTGAACCCCCTGATGCGTCGGTTGTGCTTGAAGATTCGCAATCTCCGCAGGAAGGGGTCAGACAAATATCTGCTTAGTGCCCTGGAGAGAAAGAGGGATGTCAGTAAGAAGATTGCAGATGCCAGTGTAATTTTCAGGTGGTCTTTGATGTAGGGTCAATCACCCGAAGTCATTCCAATGCAAGTCAGTGTATGAAAGCATACATGCCACGGGACAAAGTTCTCACCCTTATTGTGGGTGTTCCACGACTTTAACCATGCACTTAATATGAGAATTCCTAGATTTGCATTCGGATTAGGCTGAAGACCATGAACCAGTGCAGTGCCAACGGCGCATACACGATCCGTATTATATCTCCACCCAGGTCGCGAGTCTCTCCAGTGATTAGCACTCACCAACGCCATACCACAATCCACAACTCCACGGATTTTCCGCCCCCTGCGCAGATTGATAATTCCTGGAATTGCAAAGCACAGGCTCGTAAATACAAGCGGTATCATTAACTTTAAGATATATCAAAAATTGAACAGATCCGTCCTGTAGACATGCGACTTGTACTGTACACCCGGGTTATCAAATACAGATACAGACTCGTTGCCATACATCTCCTCGCACCCCAGATCATCGGTGCAATCCCTATCTCCAAGAGTCAATGGGACACTGTAGTTATTATGCCCGTTTCCACCCGTCGTCCAGTAGAAGAACCTGTCTCGGTGGGTCCTGCTAGGCTTGGAATATATAGGACGAAGGTCGTTCTCCCCATTTTCAGAGCGTAGGATGCCGACCTGCTGAGGGGCTTGAGGGCGATAGTAGCGCTGTATTGGCGGCGGACGGTACTCCGGGGAATCGAGAAGGTCGAGGACTTCGTGGGGGCGAGTGGGGTGAACCGCCGCTGGTGGCTCCTGAATATTAATCACCACCGGTGTATCATTAGGATACATACGGTTGAGGATAATAATAATCGCCAGGAGGCTAGTTATGGCCATGATAATTGGGGCGTACGTAGACATTATTACTATTAATACAGATAAAGTTTCAAGTAGATTGATATGTATAATGTTCGTATTGGGCATTGATGTGGGTATTATCAATCTAGCGCTAGTGCAGGTCGAGGTAGATGACGATACATGGGATATAAAGAGGGTGTGTGCCTGTCATAGAGTGGATACGACGCGTTTGACTGAGTCGAGAGAGACGGCTGATCGTGTAGCTGCTACAGTTGAAAGATTTCGCACGCTCTTTGACACCAGTGATAAGATACTTATAGAGCGGCAGCCCCTAGTGGGTCTCACTGGTGTCGAGGAGGTTATATTCTTCATGTTTCGCCAGCGGTGCGTAAAAGTATCGCCAAACGCGATGCATAGCCACTTCAAGATCAATCGTCTGGATTACGAGGGTCGGAAAGAGAAAACTGTAGCAAGAGCGCGTCCATGGTTGATAGGACATGAGGGGTGGTTAAAGAATCCAGATCGCCAACATGATATGGCAGATGCAATGTGTATTATATTGTGGTGGAGAGATCATAACTGTCCAGGGGGTCCAAACCCATGGGAATCTTTTCGGTGTATATAACGCCGAGTTTAACAATATCATGCGGGTTGCTAGGGTCAAAAGGAATTGTAGCTACTGCTCGCCGATACAGTTTGCCCACCGCTCACATGTCTGACTTTCCTCACACCACGAGTACCCAGCGGATGCCTTACACCCCCACTGATCTAGGTCTCCACCTAGGAGACGAGCAGTGATGGTGGCGGTAGAGCACGACAGTATGTAGAAAGCGACGAGAATCATCTTCGGGTTCATCATTGTTGTTTTATAACCTATAGTCAGATTTCTTTAGTAGGCTATAAAAGATTGACGCGTATGAGTATATATGATGAGGTGTAAATTGGACGGACACCTTGGCACTCAGGACATTGATACCGGTCTCTGTGTATTCTATGGTATCTCATTTTCTGATATATGCGAGGCGGCTACATATTTCAAACCTATCAAGTCTGGTCCAGAGTTCAAGGGTGTGATGTATGGAACAGTCAAGTTACTGAAAGACGTCGAGTTGGGTATGTGGTATTCTGGCGGAAGGTGGTGGCCTGATAAGCGGAGTGCATACATGTCTGGTAAAAGAATATAGACAAGTAGTAAGTGCATGGCATACATTCCGCGTAAATATATTGCAGGGCTGACAGAGGCGGAAAAGTCTCAGAGAATTCGCCGGATCCGTCAGGGGTCCAAAACACATCATAGAGACCCAAAGGCCTATAGACCATTTAAGACTGATAAAGGAAAGAAAGTACGTACGTCGTCGTACACAGTGCGTTTTAGGAAGAAGTACGGCGCGGACGCTAAGAGTCTCCCACAAAAGTCAAAAGCCACTAAAATTCCATACAGGATTATTAAGAAAGTTTACAATAGAGGGTTAGCGGCGTGGAGAACAGGACATCGTCCAGGGGCGTCTCAACAAGCATGGGGGCACGCTCGAGTAGCAAGTTTTGCACTCAAGGGTAAGACATACTACACGGCCGATTCAGACCTCGCCGCGGAACTTCGAAAGATAATAAAAAGGCGGACTTCATCGGCGCGTAAGTAATCTAAACATTTATTATCTCTGCGTATCATAATATAATGTCGGGCATTACTCAGCTTGTTGCCGTTGGTGCTCAAGATGCCTTCATCACTGGCAGCCCTCAGGTGTCGTTCTTCCAGTCTGTATACAAGCGTCATACCAATTTTTCCATGTTCCACAAGTCCAACATCTTTCAGGGACTTCCCAAGGCGGGTGGCATGTCAACCGTGCGCTTCGAGCGATTCGGGGATCTCCTGAACTACACTTTCCTGACAGTGAGCCTCGCGGGTGTGAATCAGGATATCAGTGACTGGACGCAGGTTGTTGACCAGGTGGAACTCCTGATAGGAGGACAGGTGGTGGACACACAGACGTCCGAATTCACAGAGGAGATTGCGGTGGACACCATGGCGAACACCTCCGCCAAGTCGTACCCAGCTGGACTCCACGGTGGCATCGGCTCAGGATCTTTCTTCTACCCACTTCGGTTTTTCTTCTGCGAGAATTGGTTCTCTAGCATTCCACTCGTGGCTCTTAAATACCACGATGTGGAGCTCAGGATCCGGTGGGCGTCTGCATTCAATAACTCGTACAAGTGCAACATGAATTCGTGCTATATTATGCTTGATGACGAAGAGCGGTCCATGATGTCCTCGCAGACTCAGGAGATGCTCATCACGCAGGTGCAAAAGATTACCCCGAGCGGCGACAAGATCCAGCAGCTTGATATAAACCACCCGGTGAAGTTCATCGCGTCATCGAATGCAGTGACACAGAACGCACTTGTGTCCAACACGAACAAGGTGAAGCTGGTGGCAAACGGGGTGGACATCACCGACCACAATATCTCCATCCCATTCTTCACCACTGCCCAATCGTACTACCACACGGATCATTCCAGCAGCAACGCCCGGGATGTGTTCCTGTACTCGTTCGGGCTCAACACAAACCGCCACCAGCCGTCTGGTACACTGAACTTTTCCCGTCTCGATTCGTTCCAGATTCACTGCGACCAAGTGGTAAACAAGAACATCTATGCCGTCAATTACAATGTTCTTAAGATTCATAATGGCATGGGTGGTCTCGCGTATGCAAATTAAATAGCATATGCTACTTTCCAACTATTCTCCTTGTAACATTCCGAGGAAGCCCCTTGAGAGCGCGAATAGCGTTTACATGAACAATCACATATGGCCGCAATAAGTTGACGACAGCTTTTCGGTTGATTGAGTTTGAATTAATATTTCGTTGGATTTCGTTTTGTATAAGTCCCTGGATCTTGGGGGACTTGGCGATGTTTTTATTAAGCAGAGTAGACAGTCGGCGTATATCTTCGCCGACGATCCTGTTCTTCTTTCTGATATCGTTCAGGGTGGTGGTAAGAAGTTTATTTCGTGAATAGGGTGTGATATTTCTCACCATGGCGTTTCGCATATTGGCAGTGATTATATTTGACGGGTACAGGAAAGCATCTGCAAGTTGATTAGGCCCATTACCAGAATAGCTAATTACATATTGTTTAAAACTGTTATTATTTATTAGCCCCGCGTTTTTTATAGCAAGTAGAGTTTCCACATTAACATTTTCATTTCCAAGGTTAGCGAACTCGTTGGTATTGTTATTTAGTAGGATATCTGCAAGGTTATTCCTCCAGCTCATTACACTATATGTATAAAAAAAATATATATATAGTGTAAATGAATTTTGCAGTTCAGGGAACTGCGATGCAAATGGGGCACCCCCAACATGCAATGCACGCAAGCTCTGTTCAGAGTGCATATAGGCGCGACTATAACAACAAGTCAATGGCAAACAAGGGGTATCTTAAAGGTCTCTTGGGAAAGATCCTATATGAAGACAGGGACATGATGATATTCTCTAACATTCAGTCGCCGTTCGCTGGAAACCAAAACCCCACAAAACCCGAAGGAACTCTGATTAACAATAAGACGGCTGGTATGAGCGCGTTGCATTTACTTGTCATCCCAAAGCGCTATATATTTAACGCAGTTTCGTTGACTGATAGGGACGCTGATCTCATTAACAAAATGGCGGCGATTGGCAAGTCTGTTGGTAAAGCCACTGTAGAATTCCTCAATAAGACTACTAATAATATCATCGCAGGACCAAAGCGTGAGAATCTCAAGCAACTGATGAAAAAGAATGCGCCTAAGGAGTCTGACTTTCTGGTAGGATTCCACGTCATGCCCAAGAATCCCGCGAACATGGCACTTAGCCATAGCACTGGACACCTCCACATGCACGTTGTTTACGAACCGTGGAAGGTGAAAAATCAGGCGACATTCGGAATTCACAGCGATCCTAGAAAGTTCGTAAGTGCTGCAACGGTTCTTGCGGCTCTAACAGGTCGACCTGACCCCAATGACGGGGGAATGTCTCTCGCCGAGTTTCAAAGCCGCCGCGATACATATAGAATACTCCTAAATAAGCCCAATATTACGAACGGTGAACTGAAGCAGGTTACAAAGGGACTTATTACAGGTAATTATAATGGCACATACACCCCAGTTGCAGGATACGTTCCATTCGCAGAGTTTGGCCCTGGCAACGCCCCGTTGAAGCCTAACAACAGGGCGACTCGCCTTGTTATACGCAACGGTTTGAAAGCGCGTGATGCTTATATGAAAACTATACCATTCAAGGCGTACACCGATATCATCAAGGGTATAAAGATGTAAGAGTATATATACATATAACCACTGATGGCTGATGGTCGAACGCCGGAGTGTCTTGGAGTCAAACGTATCACTCCAAATGCAAAGCTCCCCACCAGAGGGTCAGTGGAGGCTGCGGGGTATGACCTGTACGCGTCGAATGACACACCCATTCCGATTACAAGGCAATCTGGTCGAGCGATCATCCCGACTGGGATACAGATATCATTACCCTCTGGTACATATGGACGTGTCGCCCCAAGGTCAGGGCTTGCAGTCAAGTCAGGGCTTAGTGTCGGAGCGGGAGTCATTGACCGCGATTACACGGGGGAGGTCATGGTCCTCATCTTCAATCACGGAGACGAAGACTTTGTTGTCCCCCCTGGAATGCGAATTGCCCAACTGGTTATAGAAAGAATCACGACCCCCGAGATTGTGGAACTTGACTCGATCGGAGGCACCTCGAGGGGGGATGATGGATTTGGATCTACTGGTCTATCCTAGATATATTTCATCGTCGTTCGTCTTTTTTGGCGGCATATACGTGTCTGCCAAATACAAAGCAAGGGCAAAGAATGCCGACTTGATGACTGCTTCCTTCAAGTTGATAGACTTACCAAGTGAAATCTGAACAAGTGTGTACCTAGACATCATGAATATGATAAATGCGACTATATATCTAATAATATTCACCATGGAATATGTATACATAAAAAATGTCTTACTGCCAAACAAAAACGTTAGAACTCATACACACAGCCCGAAATACAGTCTTTAAGAGTGAGGGTGGTATAGTTCAACAAGGCGTGAAGTTATTCATACATAATGATGTTCAAACTGCTGCATACATGATATTGGAACCCACACTTCCGGGTGTTATCCGCCATTTTGTAAGGGAGAAGATTCGCGAGTATATCAACGGCGATTTTTTTGGTATAGAGAAATAAACCTATATACATTTACAATAGAATGGCAACTCATCAAGTATACATAGTTCTTGATAGGAGCGGATCCATGTCTTCGTATATAGAAGATACTCTAGGAGGACTTCAGTACTTTTTGGATTCACTTAGTGATGACACTCATGTAACATTGACATTATTCAATCAGTCGACAGAAATTATCTATAGGAACAAGACCAAAGCTAATTGGATTCCTCTCACGAAGATCAATTATCGCCCGAGCGGTGGAACTGCGCTGATGGATGCCATAGGTGAGACCATCAAGATGGCTGAGATTCACGAGCCTACGCGATGGGCTGACCAAGCTGACAATACCATCACAATCGTTATTCTGACTGATGGGGATGACAATTCGAGCAAGGCGTATACCCCTGCGCATGTTGCAGACATCATAA
>TARA_B110000285_G_scaffold166292_1_pt1 | contig 15371 bp, 17 predicted proteins | sample TARA_B110000285 | Tara Oceans TARA_B110000285 (sample SAMEA4397756) | marine metagenome | biome: Polar Biome; feature: [SRF] surface water layer (ENVO:00010504); material: water (ENVO:00002006), including particulate matter (ENVO:01000060) such as... | depth 5 m
GGGAATTACCTTGTGTTTTTCATTCCTGGTTTAATCATTGCTTTATTGTTTCTCTGGATAAACAACCTAGGAGCTAATCTTAGCACTGGGGTTAATTCCTTAAATGATAATTCATGGCTAAATTGGCTTTTAAGTGGACTTGGGTCTGGGGTTAGCTATATCGTTAATCAAGTATATGTTTTCGTCATTTTAACTGTGCTTTCTCCATTCAACACTTATTTAGGAGAGAAGTTGGATTCTCGCCTTTCAGGAAATCAATTTAAGGGAGGGTTAACCCGTTTCATAAACGACTTTATTCGAATGATTTTCGTTGTAATTATTGCATTAACATTAGAATTTGGAATCATGGGGATTTACGCTCTCTTTGCTTGGATCTTAGGGTTTTCATTCCTTAACGAGTATGTTTATTGGGTCATCCTTGCATTTTTCTTTGGCTTTTCATTTTATGATTTTGCCCTTGAAAGATATGAAACAAGTGTTTTCGGCACCCTAGGCTTTGCTTTTAGAAACCCTCTGACCATGCTATTAACAGGTGGGCTTTTTATGATGATTTATGCAATTCCATTTATAGGAATTCCAATTTCTCCAGTAATTATTTTGATGGTCTCAACAATTGTATATCTCCATCTGATTAAACAAATTAAAGTACAAACAGAATTGACTCCGACGCACAATGACTAAAATATTAAACGAATTTAATAAAGTCTCCAAGCAAGAATGGACTGATAAAATCGAATCTGACCTTAAAGGAAAAGATCCATCGGCATTAAAACACATCAATATTCTTGAAGATATTGAATATAGTGCTTATTACCATGAAGAGGATAAGGAATCTAATGAACTACCAGGTAACTTTCCTTTTACAAGAGGAATGAATCTCTCTGACAACTCTTTCAACAACGGAGCTTTTATTTCTGTAGAGTCAGAAAGTAAGTCTAATAAAAATGCTTTAGATAAATTAAATTCTGGAGCAGATTTACTGGTTTTTAAATCGACAAAAGAGGACACGAAATGGAACGAAGTCTTAAAAGGAATTGAATTTAAATACATTCAAACACAATTCGTTATTCAATCAATCGAAGAGTTTAATGCTCTACAACAAATACTTGCAGAAGAACCAAACATCCAATACAATTTTGACATTCACTCAAAGGAGTGGTCAAAAGAGGATTTCCTTTCAATTGTAAAACAATTCAAATCAAGACAGATTAGATTCTGCGCAATAAACGGATTCAAAATTCAACAAACTGGAGCGAATGCAATTCAAGAAATTACTTTTTGCTTGAGTACCGGCAAAGCTTATTTGGACTTACTCATTGAAGCAGAATTCACAATTGATGAAGCTTCTGCGTGCATTACTTTTAACATTGGAATTGGTAGTAATTACTTCATTGAAACGGCAAAATTTAGAGCACTAAAAGCTGGATGGGCAAAAATTATTCGTCAATACAGTCCAGAACACAACTGCTCGTATAACTGCCACATCACTGCAGTCACCACTCATTTGAATAAGTCATTACTTGATCCACACACCAATTTGTTACGTCAATCCACAGAAGCAATGTCTGCAATTAATGCTGGGATCGACGGGATAGTGATTTTACCTTATGACCTATATTCTGAAAATGGAGCAAGTGTCCAAGCAGAAAGAATGGCTTTGAATATCTCAACAATTCTTACAGAGGAATCATACCTAAATAAAGTTATTGACCCTCTTGGTGGTAGTTATTCCATTGAAAATTTAACGCAGGCCTTAGGTGCAAAATCTTGGGGATTACTGAAAAATATTCTTTCTAAAGGAGGAATTCTTTCTGAATCTGGAATCAATTTATTGAGTGGATTAATTGAGAACAAAAGAGAACAAAGAATCCAATTATTTAAGGACGAAAGTATTGTTGCAATCGGAATCAATAAATTCCTTAATGAAGATACAAAATCGATAAATTGGAATAGCCCCTCTACGTACTTTGGATTTTCTCCACTGATATTGGAAGAAATTCAATTAAAAACAAATATATCTGCTTCACCTGAACAAATATATTCCACTTCTATTTTCAGTGTTTCAAATGTTGATTTCGCTTCAGTTAGTAACGAAGTAGCAACAGAGAAAAAAACACAAGAAAGCAAAATTGTTTTCACCACAGCTGATAAAATATCTCTATCTTCTTTCTATTCAGAAAAAGACACGGAAGAATGCGAACAAATTGGATTCGTTTCAGGAATCGCGCCATATTTAAGAGGGCCTTATAGCTCAATGTTTGCAATTCGTCCGTGGACAATTAGACAATATGCTGGTTTCTCAACAGCACAAGAATCAAACGCATTCTACAGAAGAAATTTAGCTGCCGGACAAAAGGGATTATCCGTTGCTTTTGATTTAGCTACACACCGAGGGTATGATTCTGATCACCCGAGAGTTGAAGGTGATGTAGGGAAAGCTGGAGTTGCCATTGATTCAATCATGGATATGAAGGTTTTATTTGATCAGATACCTCTGGATAAAATGTCAGTCTCAATGACAATGAACGGAGCTGTACTCCCAATTTTAGCATTTTTTATCGTCGCAGCTGAAGAGCAAGGAGTCGATAAAAAAGATTTGTCAGGAACTATTCAGAATGATATTCTTAAAGAGTTCATGGTTAGAAATACTTACATCTATCCTCCACTTCCATCAATGCGAATCATTTCAGATATTTTTGAATATACATCTAGTAACATGCCTAAGTATAATTCAATTTCAATTTCTGGCTACCATATGCAAGAAGCTGGAGCAACCGCAGCGATAGAATTAGCTTACACCCTCGCTGATGGACTGGAATATCTTCGAGCTGGCGTAAAGGCAGGTATGAACATTGACACTTTTGCACCAAGATTAAGTTTTTTCTGGGCAATTGGTATGAATCACTATACAGAGATTGCAAAAATGAGAGCAGGTAGATTACTCTGGTCGAAAATTGTCAAACAATTCGATCCTAAGAATGTAAAGTCCCTGGCCCTTAGAACACATTGTCAAACTTCAGGATGGAGTTTAACAGAACAAGATCCTTTTAATAATATTGCGAGAACATGTATTGAAGCATTGGCTGCCGCACTTGGTGGTACACAATCTTTACATACGAATGCACTGGATGAGGCGATTGCTTTACCGACAGATTTTTCTGCAAGAATTGCAAGGAATACACAAATTTACCTTCAAGAAGAGATTGGAATTACAGAGCATGTTGATCCAGTTGGCGGAAGTTACTTCGTTGAGAAATTAACTTCTGAACTCGTTGATAAAGCGTGGGAATTAATTACAGAAGTTGAGGAGCTTGGAGGGATGGCAAAAGCTATTGAAACAGGGCTTCCTAAAATGAGAATTGAAGAAGCATCTGCAAGAAAACAAGCTAGAATTGACTCATCGAAAGATATTATTGTTGGAGTAAATAGATTCAAACTTGAAGAAGAAGATGAGATTGATATTCTTGAAGTCGACAATTCTGCAGTTCGTATTGAGCAAATTAAGGGGTTAAATGAATTGAAAGCAAATCGTGACCAATCAAAAGTCGATGCCTTGCTCAATGAATTAACAGAGTCCGCTACTTCAGGTAAAGGAAACTTACTAGAAATAGCAGTGCGTTGCGCTAGAGATAGAGCATCACTTGGTGAGATTTCTTCTGCACTTGAAAAAACATATGGGAGATACCAAGCAACAATTAGATCTATTAACGGCATTTATTCATCAGAATCCATGGGAGATACAGACTTTAACGATGCCAAAGAGTTGGCTGACAAATTCAGTAAACTAGAAGGGAGAAGACCACGAATTATGGTGGCTAAAATGGGCCAAGATGGGCATGACAGGGGTGCAAAAGTAATTGCTACTTCTTTTGCGGATATCGGTTTTGATGTTGATATAGGTCCTTTATTTCAAACTCCTGAAGAAGCTGCAAAACAAGCCGTTGAGAATGATGTCCATATTTTAGGAGTATCATCACTTGCGGCGGGACACAAAACTCTTATTCCAAAAGTGATTGGAGCACTAAAAGAACTTGGCCGAGAAGATATTATGGTTATTGCAGGGGGAGTAATCCCAAGACAAGATTATGATTTCTTATACGAGGCAGGAGTCTTTGGTGTTTTTGGACCTGGAACGAAAATTTCTTCTGCCGCACAAGAAATATTATCTCTTCTTATCAAAAGCCATGAAGACTAAGAATAACCAATTAGAATTCAATATTGTAGTATACAAGAAAAATTAATAACTTTGGGTACGCATGTTTCGGCACAGTATTTGAAATTAACGACGAAAATCAATCCAATGAATAATTTACTTACAGTTTTAAGCTTTTTATTTTTAAGCGCAACTTCATTTGCTCAAGCACCAGACTATGATGATTTGAAAATCATTTATGCAGATGCAAACTATGAAAAGCTTATAAAAATAGCGGCGAGTTATACGGAAAAAGACAAAACAAAAAAAGATCCTATTCCATATCTTTGGTGTGCAAAAGGACTATATCAAGTTTCATTATCTGGAACGGACAATGAAAAGTTTAAGAATGCCTTTAAAGATGCTATTAAGTATCTATCAAAAGGAATTAAATATGATCAGAAATATAACGAAGGATCAAACCTTGAAGATCATAAAGACTTTATCGATGAATTTCAATGGAGTCTTTTTGAAACAATTGACAACGAACTAAGTGATGGTAATTATAAAAAATCATACGGTTTAACAATTAAATACCAAAAAGTTAGTCTTCAAACGGTTGGTGCTAAATATTTAATGGGTGCATGTAAGTACATGGATCAAGATAAAACAACAGCAAGAACACTTTGGCTAGAGGCTGATGCTATTCTAAAAACTACAGTGTCTCTTGAAGGATGGAGTGAAGCTGATGTTAAAATGTTAAAAGCAGGATTACTAACTTCTGCTTTAGCTCTCAAAAAATCTAGACAAGGAGAAAAAGCCAAAGCACTACTAAATAAATCAGCACACTGGTTTGAAGAAGATAGTGAATGGCAAGAAAAATACGATCAGATAGTACATTGATATATAACATCTCTTAAAAAAATAGTCTTTCAGAAATGAAAGGCTATTTTTTTTCGCTTTATCAACACGGTACTTTGCAAAACAAAATTGATTCATTATCTAAAAGAATCATATCAGTTGTATCTTTACTTTATGAAGAAGTATCTCCCATATTTAAAGAACAAATTTATTCTCACAGGAACGATCTTTTTGATTTACACATTATTCTTAGACAACAATGATGTCTTTACTATTCTCTCTCAAAAACTCAAACTCAAAGATTTGAATGAAAAAAGAATAGAAATGGTGGGGAACTTGGATGAAGCAAGTAGCATCGTGACTAGGTTGAAACACCAATCTGAAGTTGAAAAATACGCCCGAGAAAAGAAATTATTTAAAAAGGATGATGAGGATGTCTTTGTAATATTCTATGAATAGCATTACTCTACCTCTTGCTGGAAGAACACTTCCTTGTAATAGTCTATCACTCTTACTTGATTAAAGTAGAACCTTGCTATTTGATCATAATTATAGCCATACGTTGCCATACCCATTGCGCCTTCTTGACATAAGCCAACACCATGTCCAAAGCCTCGACCTTCCAAAACGACATAATCTCCATCTTCGTGTGTGCTAAAAAAAGTTGATTTCAATCGGAATTCCCTTCTAAGGTCACGCAATGGAATACCTAATGAAGGATGGATATAAAATGCTTTCCGTTGCTCTTGCTTAAAGTTATAAAACCATTCTCCAAAATTTTCCTCGTAAATACCGTACTCTTGCTCGATAAAGTTTTTCCAAGATGATTTCTTAACCTTTTTCGTCCATGTTGCTTGCCGTGTATTTACACAAAAGGTGTCAACAAACGGTTGCAAATACCAAACAGAGGTATTCCACACATTAGAAGCATCGCATGTCTCCCCACCACAATTAGCTGCAAAATAAGTCGTAACCAATTTATTTTTAGAATCTACTAAAATCTTACCTTCTGTTTCTTTAACAGCATCATTAATCTTTGGCGTATATCTCAATTGGCTATGATAAGCTTGACAATGAACATCATCACACAATTGAAAACCCGCTTCTTTATGGCGGTTAATATTTTTCAAAGCATATGTTCTACTCATTAATGCTTGTACTTTATAATATTCTATGTGTTTCCCTCCTCCACCTTCTGACTCAATAACGCCAGACAGATAGTTATTCATTGTCACTGAGTTAATGATTCTCAATTTAGAAGAAACACCTCTAATAATTGCACCATCCCTATACTCCCTACTCTTTCCTCCACCTTTTGGAGTATATTTTAAGGAAGAATTATTGATTTTTGGAATTAATTTTAATTCACTGAATTTTTGACTTATAAACTCACTTGAAGTGACAGTCACAAGCTCACCAATTGATTTAATATTCAGTACATCTCCCTGTTTTATTAAACGGATAAAAGTTGTATCCCCAAACAATTCATATTGGCCGTTGACGGGAACGATAGAAACACTAGTAATTTTCTTAGATTGAAACAACCCAATTTCCATCTGTTGTGAAAGGCCCACACAGCTGAAGCAAAACAAAAAGAAGAGTATTAATAAACGCACGCTTTAAATTACTATTCAGTTAAAAAAACAAACTTTAATCAATCATGTTTAGCAAGGATTGTGCAACTTTTTCACTCGCACCTCCACTACCTAACATTCTCTCCAATTCATTATAGTTTTCCAAAAGAGTATTTCTGTAATCAACATCATCTCGTATCAACTCAATTTCTTTTCGAATCCTCTTGGAATTGCATTCTTTTTGAATCAACTCTATGACGACCTCCTTATCCATAATCAAGTTCACCAAAGAAATGTACTTTACTTTGATTAATCGCTTTGCAATAGAATAAGAAACCTGTGAACTTTTATAACACACTACTTGTGGTACTTTATACAATGCTGTTTCAAGAGTAGCTGTCCCTGATGTAACTATAGCCAAATCAGACTTGGACAAAAGTTCATACGTTTCATTATGAATGATTTTAACATCAGAACTAAATTCTTTGTAAAAATCTGACGATAACGTTGGAGCACCTGCGATTACTACCTGGTGGGTTGTCATATGTTTCACAGCCTCCAACATGATAGGAAGTTTCTTTTTCACCTCTTGCTTCCTACTGCCTGGTAGAATAGCTAAAATTGGGCGATCATCTATTTTATATCTCTGTTCAAAATCTGAAGTGTCAGCAAAATTATGTTTACTAATTTCATCCAATAGTGGATGTCCTACATATTCAACATCGCAATCAAATCGTTTGTAAAAAGCTTTTTCAAAAGGCAAAATTACAGACATATGATCAACCACACGTTTTATTTTGTGTACTCTATTTTGTTTCCAAGCCCATATTTGTGGAGAAATGTAATAGAAAATTTTAATCCCTCTTTCCTTGGCCCATTCAGCAATTCTTAGATTGAATCCTGGATAATCAACCAAAACTAGGATGTCCGGTTCAAATTCTTCAATGTCTTTTTTACAGAAAGAAATATTACCGAGAATTGTTCTTAAATTCATTACAACTTCTAAGAAACCCATAAAAGCAAGGTCTTTAATGTGCTTAACAGGTTTTTTACCGGTAACCTTCATGATTTTATCACCTCCCCAATATCGAATATTGACGTCCTTATTTTTTTTCAAAAGTGAAGATATCATATTCGCCCCATGTAAATCACCAGAAGCTTCTCCTGTGATGACATAAATTTTAGTCGCTTCTTTCATTTAGAAAAATTTAATATAAATGATATAGGGTGCATAAATCATGGAACCAAGAATAACTCCCATCGCAAAATTGAATCGCTCTTTATTTAAAAAAATATAAAACCAAGCAAGATTAGCAATAATCGAAAGCGTGACCATCTTGATCTGAAAGGCGTCGTTATACATAAATCTATTCCATAGAAAATCAAATAAATAATTCTGACCCAAAGCTGTTATATACACAACTAATGGAACAACACACAAAGGGGTAATAAAACCAAGTATTAATCCTTTTGTATGATCCCAACCCCAATTTCTTAAACTCATATTTTCCATTCTTTTAAATCATCTAATACACTGTATGCGGTCATATCAAACTGTGTTGGCACCACACTTACAAAACCTTTATCTATCCAATACAAATCAGTATCATGTGATTTTTCTTGATCCACAAAATCTCCTGTAAGCCAATAGTATGGCTTATTAAATGGGTCCATCCTTTTATCGAATCTATCTTCCCAAAACGCATGTGCCTGACGACAAATTTGTATCCCTTTCACTTCTCCTTTCGGAACTTTCGGAATATTTACATTCAAACAAACCCCTTTCGGCATTCCATTTTTCAATACATTTTCAACAATAGTCTTCACAACATCCATCGCATCATCGAAGTCTGCATTAGCATCGAAGTCATACAACGAGAAGCCAACTGAAGGAATACCCTCCATCGCTCCTTCTACAGCAGCAGACATTGTTCCTGAATAGAGTACATTTGTTGCTGTATTGGCACCATGATTAATTCCAGAAATAATCAAGTCTGGTTTTCTATGTAAGACTTCATAAATTCCTAGTTTAACACAATCGACAGGCGTTCCAGAACATGAATAAGCTTCCACTCCATTAAAGAAATCTCCTTTTTTCAATCGTAACGGCTCACTGATTGTAATTGCGTGTCCCATACCTGACATTGCAGAGTCTGGAGCCACGACCACTACATCACCAAAAGAAACGACTGCTTTCTGAAGAGAATAAATTCCTTTAGCGCTTATTCCATCATCATTTGTCACTAAAATCAAAGGTCTTTTTGGAGTCATACTTTATAATAATTCGTATTCCTGCGAAAGTAACGAAATCCTTTCAAAATTTAATCGATTCCAAATGAATATTCTAGATCGAATTAGTAAGAAAATTTTAGGTTAAAAACTCGTTAATAATCCTTTTATTCTCATTTGAAATACATAAATTTACGTGTAGTTAAAAAATGCTTTGAATTTTTCAATCAATGACAACATCTGAATTACTCCTAACAGTTCAAACAATTACCCAAGAAAATATTGCGTACGTTAAAAAGCATACCTCAAAATTAAATAATAAACAGTTGAACTGGATCCCAAACCCAGGTATTTGGAGTATCACTCAAATACTTGCTCATATGAACGAGTACGGGAATTTCTATCACCCTGTCATTGAAAAAAAAATAACCAATACACGATTTACTTCTACTAAAGAAGCATTCATAAGCTCTCCCTTAGGTAGGTCTGCATGGAAATCAATGAAATTGGGCAGGCTCAATAACATTAAACGAAAATTTAAAGCACAAAAAAGTAACAACCCTTCAATTTCCCCAGAATTACTGACCGGAAATGAAATTGTGACTTTCATAGAACAACAAGAATCCTTAATTCTTCTTTCTGAAAAAGCAGGTGAAGTAAACTTAAGAAGAGTGAAAATTCCAATTTCTATTTCGAAAATTGTTCGTTTGCGATTAGGAGACGCTCTTTTATTTGTTACTTATCATAATCAAAGACACGTTCAACAACTTAAAAATCTCATTCAAAGTAAAAATTTCCCTAAGAAATAATGACTCAAGCATTTTGCAAGGTAAGCATTGCTCCAGTTCGAGCAGAAGGAAGAGATCAAGCTGAACTTGTAACTCAACTACTTTTCGGAGAATTGGCAATAATTAATGAAGTCAATCTTCCTTGGGCTAGAATCACAACAGTTTCTGACAACTACTCTGGTTTTATTGATTATAAACATATTGAAGAAATAAATTCAGAGGACTCAAAAAAACATCTTGAAAATTCTTCTCACTTGATGAATAGAGAGACGGAAATCTCAACTTTGAACGGAAAGCAACGCATTTGTAGAGGTTCCCTTTTCCCTGTGAATGAAGTAGAATTCCAAATTGGAACACTTAACTTTAACCGAAACACCTCACTTCAAATAGTTGAACATTCGATTATTTCTTTGGCACATGATTATTTAAACACACCTTATCTTTGGGGAGGAAAATCACCTTTTGGTATAGATTGCTCAGGTATCACACAAGTCATTTATTCACTAAAGGGGATTCAATTACCTCGTGATGCTTCACAACAAGCTCATCTTGGTACAGCTATCGCATATAACGAAACAAAATCTGGGGATTTAGCCTTCTTCGAAAATAAAAAGGGGACCATAACTCATGTTGGAATTTTAGATGGAGAAGGAAATATAATCCATGCAGCTGGCCATGTTAGAAAGGACCTATTCTCAAACAAAGGAATACTACATTCTGAAACGAAAGAATTAACGCATTCACTTAGTTGTATAAAAAGGCCCTAGATTAAAAAATTATTCTGAGTTATTTTCAGAATAATTTTGTGATATTTGCAACAAATTATGTCTATGAAGGTATTGATTACAGGAGGAGCAGGATTTATTGGAAGTAATCTTACCAAAAGGTTAGTGGACGATGGGCATAGTATCGTCGTTTTAGACTCATTATTGAGAGGTAACAAACTAGAAAAAGACACTTTTTCAAAAATTACATTCATTCAAGGAGATGTTCGTGACTACGAACTCGTTCTCAATGCCTCCAAAGGTTGCGATTTGATTTTTCATTTAGCGGCTGTTTTAGGAGTAGACATAGTTGCTGACAACCCCGTCGAAACTATGGATGTTGAAGTTATTGGCACACGAAATGTAGTCAATGCAGCGGAAGCTAATAACATCAAAAAAATAATGTACGCTTCAACAAGTGGTATATATGGTCATTCGGCAATCGAGAATGCTTTAACCGAAGACGTTTTAGTTGATCCTAGAACATCTTATGCCATGGCAAAACGCTACAATGAAATTTACTTAGCTTCTCATCACGAAGAAAAAGGAATTGACATTGTTTCCTTGCGTTTTTTCAATGTATACGGATGGAATCAGGACAACAGAATGGTAGTACCCTTGTTCTTTGAGCAAGCACTAGCGAACGAACCAATTACTGTTTTTGGAACAGGTAAACAAACAAGAGATTTCACTTATATTGATGATACAGTAGAGGCTTGTATTCGATTAATGGATTTGAAAGGATGTCATACTGTAAACATAGCTAACGAAGCTGAATGGTGTATTCACGATGTTGCAAAGCAAATAAAAGAAATAACAAACTCTTCTTCAGAGATTACATTTATAGACGCTCCAAAAAAACGTTATGACTATGAGGTTGAAAGACGTGTTGGAAGCTCAAAAAAACTAAAAGGATTAACCTCCTACAAACCCGATACAACCCTAACGGAAGGGCTTACACATATTTTTAAAAGAAATCATTAGTACACTATGTTAAAAGATCAAATTATTTTCAATTTAATCGATGAAGAAAAAAACCGTCAATTAAATGGACTTGAATTAATCGCATCAGAGAATTTTGTGAGTGAAGAAGTAATGCAATCAATGGGAAGTATTCTGACCAATAAATATGCAGAAGGCCTTCCGAACAAACGTTATTATGGAGGTTGTGAAGTAGTTGACAAAATTGAGACTTTAGCTATTGACAGATTGTGTGAGCTTTTTGGTGCCGAATGGGCAAATGTTCAGCCGCACTCTGGAGCCCAAGCTAACGCAGCCGTTTTACTTGCATGTTTAAATCCAGGAGATAAAATATTAGGTTTCGACCTTTCACATGGTGGACATTTAACACATGGCTCTCCTGTTAACTTTTCAGGAAAATTGTATGACCCACATTTCTACGGTGTGAATAAAGCAACCGGAACGGTGGACTACGATATGATGGAGGAAGTTGCTAATAGAGAGAATCCAAAATTAATTATTTGTGGTGCATCTGCATACTCAAGAGATTGGGATTACAAAAGAATTCGTACCATTGCTGATTCAGTTGGCGCATTAATCTTAGCTGATATTTCTCATCCAGCAGGCTTAATAGCCGCAGGCCTCTTAAACAATCCTATGGAACATTGTCATATTATAACGACAACAACCCATAAAACACTTCGTGGACCACGTGGTGGAGTTATTATGCTTGGGAAAAATTTCCCGAATCCATTTGGTTTAAAATGGAAGAATGGAAATCCAAAATCAATGGCTGCCTTATTAGACGCTGCCGTTTTTCCGGGGACACAAGGTGGACCTCTAGAGCATGTTATCGCTGCTAAAGCCGTAGCTTTTGGCGAAGCTCTTACTGACAACTATAAAGTTTATACAAAGCAAGTTATTAAGAACGCCTCAAAAATGGCTGAGGCATTTGTAGCTAAAGGGTATTCTATTATATCTGGAGGAACAGACAATCACTCAATGTTGATTGATTTACGTTCAAAAGGAGTTACCGGAAAAGATGCAGAAAACGCACTTGTTTTAGCTGATATCACAGTGAACAAAAACATGGTTCCCTTTGATACCGAATCTCCATTTGTTACTTCAGGCATCCGAATTGGTACTCCTGCAATTACGACACGTGGTATGAAGGAAAATGAGATGGAGAAAGTCGTTGAATTAATTGATCGAGTTATTTGTAATATTGATGACATTGAGGTTATTCAAATCGTAAAGAAAGAAGTTAATGATCTAATGGGAGCAAGAAAACTATTTGCTTGGTAGGAAATCAATCCAATAATCGATTATTTCATATTTAAAATACTAAAGAGAGGTAAAACTCTCTTTTTTTTGAATAAAATTCTAGACTAGGTTGCTTTTTGCTTTCTAATAACCTTCCAAAATAAACTAGGAAATAATCGTTTCAAGGTTACAGCCTTAATTTCTTTATTCCCAATTAACACCTCTTTCTTTTTTTTAGACACAGCAACTAACAATTCTTGAACACATTCTTCTGCCGACATTCCTGTTGCTTGATTATGATCCATTTCACCATGCTTATCCCCCTTTGAATTTAGAGCATTCACAGAAATATTAGTATTAATTTTTCCTGGACAGGCAATTGTTACATTGATTCCATTCTTTTCTTCTTCTAATAAAATACTTTCATAAAAGCCGTGTAAAGCATGTTTTGACGCACTGTAAGCACTTCTTAAAAAAAATCCAAACTTCCCTGCTATACTAGAGATAATTACGAAATGCCCCGATTGTTGTTTCTGCATGTATGGAAGTACTACTTTTGTCAAAGCAATGTTGCCAAAGTAATTAATTTCCATTATTCTTCGATCAACTTCTAAAGGAGTATCTGCGGCATTAGATCTTTGTGAAAGGCCTCCATTATTAAATAAAAAATCTATTTGTCCGTACTTCTGGATAACCTCTTTAGCTAATTCTTTAAAGTTTCCCGAGTGTTCCAAATCCAACGGTAAAGTCATGTGAAGAGAAGTGTTTGTAAGCTCGCTTTTAACCAACTCTAAATCATCTCGCTTCCTAGATGACAACACGACCTTAGCGCCATGTCTAGCAAGCTGAATAGCTATCTCCCTCCCTATTCCAGAAGAAGCACCAACAACCCATGCCACTTTATTATTAAAATTATGCATCATTGTAAAAGTAATAAAAAAATCCCGCTCATAAAATGAACAGGATTCTATATTAATTCGATAATTGTCTATAGATCGTCTGGAATAAAAGCTTTCTTAGCTGCTTTTCTCTTTGGTTTCAATTGTTTAATAAAAACAATTCTAAATTTCTCTCCAGTTGAAGCATTCCTAATCTCCTCAGAAATTCCGTTAACAATTGCCGGTGGTTGTTTTTTAGAATTATAAAATTTATCTTCCATGTATAAATAAGTTCCATCTTCGTACAACGTGAAAACAGACTCAATTAATCCATATTTAACTCTAACTTTCCCCTCGTGACAAAAAGAAGAACCATCAGGCTGCAAATATGATATTATCACTTCTTTGTAGACATTATCAACAATTGCTTGAGACCCTCTTTCAAGAAATGCTTTTTCTAATCTTTCAAAACATTGTCCAAAAGACAAAGAAGTCAATAAAGAAACTGCGATTACAAGTAAATTTTTTTTCATAATTATTTGTTTTTTGAGCTATTAAGCTCAGGTTTCAAAGATAGTAAATTGATTTTAATATTATCAACTGCGAAATTTTTATTTATTTTTGGCTAAATTCATTTACAATGAGCAATAAACAAATAGCAGACCATTTTTTTGAAGCAGAGGCAATTCTTAAAAAATTCAATACTCCAGAGAATCATCAACTAATTGCTGACGCAGGGAAACTAATGGTAAAAGCTATCTCTAATGGAGGTAAAATCATCAGTTGTGGTAACGGAGGTTCAATGTCCGATGCCATGCATTTCGCAGAAGAGTTAACAGGTAGATACAGAGATGATCGTCCGGCAATTGCAGCTATTTCAATTTCTGACCCAAGCCACATCACCTGTGTTGGGAACGATTATGGATTCGACAAAATTTTCTCTCGTTTCGTAGAGGGAATGGGGAATGAAAATGACGTTTTGTTAGCGATATCAACTTCTGGAAATTCTATAAACGTGATCAATGCCATAAACGCAGGAAAAGTAAAAGGAATGAAGATTATTGGTCTGACAGGAAAAACAGGTGGGGAGATAGCAAAAATATGTGATATCGAAATTAGAGCACCACATTCTAACTTTGCGGACCGAGCTCAAGAAATTCATATAAAAGTGATTCATACGTTGATTGATTATATTGAAATAAATATTTAATTATAGTCATTGTAAAGATTGGAATACAGTATCTTTATACCATATAATTAATAGAACGCCAAATGGGAACAATTGCACAATTATTTGAATCAGGAAAGAAAGCTGCTGATAAAGGTTTATTCAATAACTTAGTCATGCTTGCAAGAGTTGATGGTGAAATTGACGATGCAGAAGTAAAACTTTTGACGAGAATTGCGAAACGTTTATCTTTAACAAAGGAGCAAGTAACAGAGATTATTGAACATCCTAATTCTTATCCAATGGTTCCGCCATCATCTAAAGAAGACAGATATGAACGTTTCATTCTATTTATTCAAATGGTTGTCGTTGATGGCGATGCTGATATCGAAGAAGAAAAATTAGTCACTAAATATGGTGTTTCTTTAGGTTTCACTGAAGGGCAACTGGAAGATTTAGAGCCTAAGATTTTAAAACTAGCCAAGGCTGGTATTATAAGAAGTGAGATCTTAGACCAAGTAATGTAAAATTACAGAATGAAGCTTTTTGGCTTTTATCTCTTGTGAACTTTCAATAATTCTAGCAATTTGCTCATAAGTTGTTGAAAACTCTTCTGTTTTTCCCTTCATAGAAGAACCAATCTGTGATTAAAATACTTTAATTTTGTTGCTTACCTGATTAAAGATGATTCAAGAAGAATTACGTATTAAGGTTAAGAATATTTTCTCCGCTTATCTGGAGCAAAATAAACACA
>TARA_B110000285_G_scaffold13315_1_pt1 | contig 15210 bp, 19 predicted proteins | sample TARA_B110000285 | Tara Oceans TARA_B110000285 (sample SAMEA4397756) | marine metagenome | biome: Polar Biome; feature: [SRF] surface water layer (ENVO:00010504); material: water (ENVO:00002006), including particulate matter (ENVO:01000060) such as... | depth 5 m
TTATTTAGGTTTAGGTAGTCGTCTATTTATGTTTTAATCTTTCTCTCACACTATGTATTAGCGCGTCTGCAATCTTAATATGTCCGGTCGCATTAGGATGCTGACACGATTCCATTTCATATTTACAAAATTCGCTTAGAGTGCCGGGAACCAAATGCTTCCAACTCTCAAGTGCAATAACAGGATGTGCAATAAATCCAGAGTACATTACGTGTGGTACTGAATTTTGTGTCAAGTAATTTTCTGCCGCTCGGATAGAAAATTCTGACATGTAATAACAGGGGTGTGCTGACCTTAGTTCCCGTACACTAAGATTAGCCTTTTTGAATCTATGCCTCTTAGGATCCCAGTCCCAGTCCCTAGTTAACCCACTCCATGTTATAAGTGCAAACTCATCGTCCTTGAATGTATGTGATAATATTTTACTAGCAATTGCAGGATTTGAATTTCCATCTATGCCATAATTTACTATATCAAATCCTAACTCATTGGCGATATGTTCAACAAAGGGAGTGACATAGTATCTGTTTTTGGGGTCTGGTTTATTTAGTCCCGAAGTGTAGCTGTCACCAAATGCTACTATCGTCCCCATTTATGACATTACCGAATAGTTATGTTTCTTTTCAAATTTAATGACGCTCCGGAATTTATCAAACAGAATGTCTCCCTTATGTGAGATTACAAATACATTAGCATCTTCACCTATAGTATTTAGTAAGGACATAACGTAGTCAGTACCATTATTATCTAAAGAACTATCAAAAACTTCATCTAGTATAAGTAGATTTGTTGCCGCACTGTTCTTCATCTTGGCAATTGTGCGCCAAGTAAATAGTAATGCCAAATCAATTCTCTGCTTCTCACCTTCACTGAATGATGCATAACTAAACTTATCTCGGAATCTAGACTTAATTGTTTCATTGAACTTCTCGTCCAAATTAAATTGTACAAAGAAATCCATTGCCGCTAGATATTTGTTTACCAATTTATTTATGGCTGGTAAATATTGTTTAATAATTCGTGTCTTAATCCCAGTATCTTTCAGTAACGCAGAACATGCATTCAGGTAATGTTGTTCTTCATTTGTCTCAACCTTAATACCGTTCTTAGTTGTTACCTCTTTTGCAAGGGATTTTAGTTTTGCCTTTTCTTCTTCAATGTTTGCAACATTTGTCCTAGCATTGCCTAACTCAGTATATAGACGCTGTATCAATCGCTGTTCGGATATTATCTCACTATTAAGAGATATTATCTCTGCATCAAGTCTATTGTACTCGGTGATTAATAAATCTAACTCAGTAAATTGTAACTCAAGATCAGTAGATGCGGTTTCTAGTTCTGCAATTTTAACAGTACGCATTTTTTGTATTTCAGTTTTAAACTCATGTGGAATACCCTGCTTACACGTTGGGCAATCATCATGTTCTTGATAGAAGTCTAATTCTTTTCTAACTTTAGCGATTTGTCCTCTGAAGGTTGTTTGGTATCCTTCAAGTTTTCGTCTTCTCGTATCAGGAGATCCCATACTCTCCTTCTTCCCTGACAATTCTGTTGCCTTATTTTCGTTTGCCGAATTCGCCGACTGTAGGCCATCTATTTCTCCCTGAATTTCTGTGATTTTATTGGCTTTGTTTTCTTCTAACGTATCTATATATCTCTTTTGCATTGTTGCCTTTTGTTTAGCAACCTCAACCTCAGTTTCAATATCTCTTACAGTATCTTTCAAATGATTTATTTTATCCTTAAGAACTCCATTCATCACGGTAAATATTTGAATGTCAAGGATGTCTTCGATAATCTCTCTGCGACTACCCAAGGGCAACTGCATAAACGGTGTGAATGATGCACTACCCAATATAACGATTTGAGTAAATGATTTGTAGTTAAGTTTTAATATAGATTCTTCAAGATACTTTTGTGAGTCTCGGACTGCGGCATCTTGATCTAATATCTCACCGTCAATAATAATTTCAAATATACTCGGCTTACTACCTCTACGAATTAAGTATTCTTTTTTTCCTATAGTAAATTCACACTCTACCATCAGAGCCTTACAGTTTATAGCATTAATAAGTTGTGGTTTTGAAATACCCCTAAAAGGCTTATTAAATAATACGAAGGTCAACGCATCAAGAAAAGTAGACTTACCCGCACCGTTGTCACCAATAACTAAGGTACTTGGATTACGGGCAAAATCTATTTCAGTAAATGCGTTACCGGTAGACAGGAAGTTCTTGTATCGGAGTTTTTGGAAGTTGATCATTCAGTGTTCTGAGCCTCTACATAAAGTGTTTGCAATACACTCTTTAGTCGTTCAGGGTTTAGGTCAGTAGTGATATTATCAACATATTCATTTAGAAGTGTCATAGTATCTTCTAAATCAAGTTCTTCATCACCAACCGCCTCATCTTCAAATTCAGAAAAGTCTTCAATTATCTTTAGTTCAGTCAGGTCACTACTATACAGCCTATCAATCATTTTGTCAAATTTTACAAAGTCCGTTTTCTTAACAACAATAACCTTTACACAACCACCCGTGAGGTGAGAATAATCAATAGCATCAATACTTGATCGAGAAGCATCGTCTGTGTCATTGTAATAAATCTTGTGAAACATATTATGTGGGTTTTGTATAAATTCCAACTCATTAGTTTCGGTGTCGTAAATGTGAAAGCCTCTTGGGTCATCGTAATCACTCCAGGTAATTTCATAAGGGTTTCCAAGGTAAGTAATATTGCCACTGGTACTGCGATGATGAAAATGACCACTGCATACCAAATCAAATTTGTTAAACACACTAGGATCCATTCCGTGATCGTTCGTGTGACCTTTGTACATTTGGAACCCAACCAGTTCGTAATGCCCAAAACAAACTTTCGCATCGGACGCATTAATAGCATCCATTGTTTGTTGGTAATTATCATTGCATATCCAAGGAGTAAGTAAAAGTTCTCTCCGGTCAAATTTGAGCGTAGTTACTTCCGAATACACTGTAATGTTATCGTAGTCTGTTAACAACAGTTCAGGCGAATTTATTACATTTGTATTTTTAAAGTATGTATCATGGTTGCCAGTAATCATATGCATGTCTATGCCTAGATCACGGGTCCTGTCAAAGAAATATTTCTTACATTTCTGTAATGTATTAAAGTTTATATATTTTCTACGATCAAAAATATCTCCAAGATGAATGACAGTTTTAATTTCACGCTGTTCTATCTCAGGGAAAAAACAATCACTATAGAATTTCTCAAAGTATTTGTCAAAAGGAACTGAGTCAGACCGAGCACCAAAGTGGGTGTCGGTAACTATAGCTACCTTCAAGGTCTACGGGGCTCATAGATTGCAGAGTTTGCCCCGTGTTCTGCACATTCTGCGCTTATACAAAAACAACGATTATCAGTCATTTTACGCACTAATTCATCAGCAAACTTAAATGCGTGTTCCGCAAACTTCTCTGCTCCAACACCATCGAATACACGAATCTCAGCAATGTCCATTAATTCCAATTCAACCATCTTATCCATATGTGGATCGGATTTATCAACTGCAACTTTATGATCGAAATTATCCTCAAGCCATGCTTTCAAGGGTTTCAATCCACCGAAGTCTACTGCCCAGTTTCGGTCATCCAATTCACTACATCCAAACTTAAATGTAAATGCTAAACTGTATCCGTGCAATAGATGACAATGTGAATGTTGTGCGTTAGGTTGTCTGAATACCGCTGATAGACCAATGTTGTGTCCATAATGCTTTGTACTATAATACATCTCGATTCTCCCAGTTAACCGCGTGTCTAACCATATCATGTAAGGTGTACTGTGGTTCCCAATTCAGTTCTTTTTTAGCAAGACTAATGTCTGCAAAGGTTTTTGCAACATCACCTTCACGTCTGGGTCCATCCATCACCGGTATTGTTTTCTTGGTAAAATGTCTAAACGCCTTAAAAACTTCAAGTACACTTTCCCCATTACCCTTACCAATATTAAAAACTTTCTCAGTACCCCCGTCAATCATATAACTAACAGCCGCAACATGTGCAGATGCTAAATCACATACATGCGTATAGTCTCGGATGCATGTGCCGTCAGGTGTATCGTAATCCAACCCATTGATAGTGAATGTTTCATCTAATCCAAATGTTCTTGCAAGAATAGGAATTACATGTGACTGAGGTTCCTGTACATATCCGTTACGCAATTCTGGATCTGCACCACCCGCATTGAAATACCTCAATGAAAGAGTGTTAATGCCATACGCCTTCTCATAGTCTAAAAGAATATCCTCAAAGATAGACTTAGTCCTAGCATAAGGTGACATTGGATTTTTTGCGGTAGTTTCTACAGTAGGAAAGGATTCAGTATCACCATATACACTGCTAGAACTACTAAAGATAAAGTTTTCTACTCCAGCCTTAATACAATTCTCTAAGAAGTTAATTCCTGCAATAATATTATTATGATAATACACTGAAGGTTCTGACATGCTTCTACCGACTTCATGGTCTGCGGCAAAGTGTATTACTGTCTTAATATTATTTTCGATTAGAATGTCTTTGATCTTATCAGAGTCAAAGGTATCTTGAATTTGAGAATTGCTGTTATCACCAACAAGATCTACACCCCAAACATCGTAACCCTTCTCACGCAAATCAATACAGGTTTGTGTGCCGATGAACCCAGCACTCCCAGTTACAAAAACTTTATTAGTCATATTTTTTCACCGCCACATACTTACGAAAAGTTGTTCTATCTCTAGTTTCTAGATTACCATCAATGGCATCTAAAGTTCGACCAATAGTACCATCCTGATAATCACTAATCTTGCCTATATTATACATGTCTAAAGATTTAAAGTCAATAGCCATATCGACCTTTTGTATCTTATTTATTGCATCGTCTAATGACCAAGGAATATACATGTGATTAGCATTATTTGCAAACACCTCAGGGAAACTTCGGTAAGCAGGAAACACTGTAACCGTACCGAATGTATCTGCTTCGCTTACTGTATTGCTCACCCAATCCTGCAATGCACAATTAAATAATATCTTACTATCTGCCAATAGTGCATAATACTCATTCTTTTTAAGTCCAGTGTATATTTTTAAGTTAGCAGTGTCGCCCGATTGCAATGCATACGCCCTGTCTACATATTCCTGTCGATTGCTTTTTAGTTCAGGGTGTCCACAGAAAATAGCAAATTCCATACCAGGATTAAACTTATAGTATGCTTCCGCTAAATCCATATAGAAGTCAGGTTGTTTTTCATCATCCCAGCGAGAAGAAAATGCTACCCTGTTTGTGCGTTCGTTAAGGGGATCAATACTAGCAACACGCTCTAATACTTCTTCCTTGCCATAGGGCAATCCAGTGACGTAGATAGGCTTCTTAAATCCCGCAATACGTAGGTGAGCAACAAATTCTTCAGAAGCTACCATGATGCCATCTACAAACTGATCAATCATTTCCTCATACTTACGCATCCAGTCGAACATACCCTCACGCACAAGGAAGTCATCCGGGTCTACTGACTGTGCAAGAAAGCGTAGATATACTCTGGGTCTAAACTCAGGGGGTGACTGATCCATTATATAAGGCAAACATTCGATACCGGGAGTAAACATATCCTCATAAAATATAACATCATCCGATGTAACTTCACCGTTCTTCATTGCTTGAATAAGATTCATATGTTGTGCAAGGCTATAGTATGTTCTACCATGAGCATCCAATACACTACCTGTAACGATAGCCTTAGAGTCATCTAACTCTTGGCCGCGGATAATTTCGTACTCAATCCCTCGCTCTTTGAATACACGCTCATTCCATTCTTGCAACTGCAACGTGTATCGAGATTCGTAACTTTCTAAACCCATGTAAAATAATTTACGCATAGTACCTCCTAATTATATAATGCATTCTCAACAATACCGCCGTTTTCATCATCCTCATACACTTCTACCTTACATGCTCTTTGAGGATACGTCATTTCAATGTAGTCCATCAAATCATTCGCAAGCATCTCACATGACTTATAATCAATATCCATTGTAGTTGTAAATAAGTTTTCAAGTTCGCGCTTAAATAAAATAAACTCAACATCCCGATCATCATGGAACACTCCGAGTGTAACGTAAAAATGAAAAATGTGTCGATGCGGATGTTGTAGAAACTCAACACCTTTTAAATCTTTAGCGGCAGGGTAACGATGAATGCCTTCTTTTTGAAAGCTAACTTTTATAAATGTTTTTCTCATGCAAATAATCCCTCTAATGTATTCATTGGTTCAGTTCTTATCGGCATAGACTTCATACTACCACCCAAGTATTGATCAGACTCCCAACGCTTAAAATCCTCAACAGTTTTTACGTTATACAGGTTTCTGAATTGATGTTCAAGTTTTAATGTAGCCGCAAAACGCAAAACTTCTTCCGGATCATTCATTAACTGTTCAATACGCGCCATAAAATTGCGTACACTGGACAATACAAACAAATACCGTATACGCAACCACATGTGCATCGTACCTCCCTGCTCCTGATATGCCCCAGATCCCATATTTAAAATTTTATGAAAATCCTCTAGTGTAGTACCCACCGGTTCAGTCTTTTCGATATCCTCGTAAAATATTCGATACTGATCTGAAAATTCCCTAGCATATTTTATAGTTTTGTTTCCCATAAAATACAAGCCAGTTTCTGCGGCACGACTATGTGTTGTACTATCATAAGATATTTCAATGTGGTCATATAAACCATTTTGACAAAATATAAGATATGGAATAAGTCTACGTGCGGAACCTACACCGAGAATGTGTAAGTGTAATTTATTGTTGTCATCACGCAACTTAACCTGGCTTGCAATAAATGCCCGCTGTACATCCTCTAAAGGACCTGTACCAAGAGCTGCCGCACCCATCGCAATGCCACCCAAGCGATTGTGCCATGCTTCAGGAACTTCACCCAACATTGCATCAGTCCAAGACATATATGTGTCGTAACAGTTACCCTGTAATATTGCAAATGGTTTACACTTACTGTCAAGTGATTCAAACACCTCTAACTGGCGTTTAATATTCTGCCCGGTTTTCTTTGCACAATTAATATGATTCGCTCGGTCAAAAATTCTACCAGCAGTATCATTGCGGTCAGACTTTCCACTTGGAAGGATAACCGGAATTTCATCAAATGACATTGCTACATCACACGACTTAGCCATGTTGGCATAAATCTTTTCCTTCATAGCATCATCAATTTTTTTACCAAGTGTAATTATCTGCAACCCACCTGAATCCGCATGGATATGTTTTAGTGCAGGCCTATACGGTTGGAATCGTTCACCGAAGCTCGACTCTTGAAATGCATTGTATAGTGCAGAAAATTCATGTGACTTTTGTTTATGGACAAACTTCGTAAACAAATCATTAATCATGGCAACATTTTCAGGTGAGCCTGACACACCAGGATTGCTGAGGCGCATATAACTAGTACCTGAAACTACATATTCTAATGTTCTGTTCACTTTGACTCCATAACTTTTCGGATTTCTGCCGCCTTCTCATTACGACCAAATTTATATGCTTCTATGATAATAGTATACAGGTCTTTTGCGTCAAAGTCAAGTATATTATGAGCTTCTGGTTGGCCTCGGAAATCTCGGCACATTAAGAGCAAAGTTTTATCATTATCACTCATTCGTACATCAGTAATGTCCTTTAACATACTACCCTCTCAGTATTTTCAAAAGTGTTTTGGTTTGACTCATTGCATCATCAAGTGCATTATGGTGCGTGTCATTTTCGGTAGCGCGAATTTTTGCATTACTCACACCTACAAGATTCAATATTGTCCTGTAACACTGTACTTTCCACGGAGACCATGGAATTGTCAATCCAGTATTCCAATATGCAGATTCAAGAATTGAAATATCAAATGCCGAACCATTACCCCATATAACAGTATCGCGACTATTACCAAACCAACGGGAAAACTCACTCATTGCTTCAGTAATTGGTTTTGGATCTACGGTTAACGCTTGCCTTGCCCCGAAACTCTGCTTACCCCACCAAGCAACAGTGTCCTTTGAAATATGAAGCCCCACATCTTTACATGATTGTCCGTCTACATTAATATAAAATGTATCGGTTACTCCATCCGCCTCAGTAAACGCTACGGCACCAATTGATAGGATTGCGGCATATGGTCGAACACTAAGTGTTTCAATATCTACCATTACGTGTTTTGTATCTTTACCCATTAGACAGATTCTCCTGAATTTGTATGTTATGTGTGAATTCATTTTTTAATGCAGGATCTTTTCTCAATGCACCCTTTAGCACTGTAGTTTGTGTAGAACTATTGGGTGACAATATACCTCTATTCTCACAACAACCATGTCTTGCTCTAATGTAAACTCCGACAGCGGGCGATTCAGTAAGGCGTTCAACCTCACTTGCAATCATTTCTGTTAGTTCTTCCTGCAAATGTCCACGCGCCGCTAAGTGCTGGGCAATCCGAGTATATTTTGACAACCCAATAAGTTGTTCACCGGGGACGCATGCAATATAACAAACCCCAGTTACTGGTTGATGATGATGTGAACACATGCTCCTAATGTCAGTACGCACAACAATTAATTGATCATACTTTCCGTCTTCGTTAGGAAAGGCAGTAACTGATGGAGCAGGTATATAACGCCCACCCATAATTTCATTAATGTACATCTTCGCAAGTCGTTTTGCCGTGCCGTTGCTATTTGGATCGTTTACAGTATCAATAACAAGACTCTGTAATACACCCTCAAATTTCTCAGCGACCTCATCAATTAACTCATCCCGCTCACCTGGCATAATATAATCCGCTATATTATCTGAAGCGTGGAAACGAGTCTTTGTGTCAGTCAATCTAGTTTTAATTACATCACTAATCATATTCAGTATTGCTCCCAAGGGAAAACTATCCAACGGTCATCATTATAACAACATTCTCCAACATAGTCAATAGCCGGTATGTCCGTTTTTGCAAGTAAAACTGCAATGTCAACTTTTGGTGCGAGTTCCTTAATTTGATTTACGGTCAGCCCAGTATCAACCAAATCATCAACAACAAGGATTTGTGCGTTATTTGAAGTCAGTTCATTTAATTTTGCTATATCTTTATTAATACCATCACGGGTCTGCCAAGAAAGTATCTCACATGGAATACCGAGTCGGTGTGATAGCATAATAGCAGGGATACTGCCGCCTCGGTTAATACCGACGATGCATTCATATCCTTGATGATCAATTTGCAGATGCAAGGAACGGACTAACTCTTCAAGTTTCTGCCAGGTGACTATGTTAGTAGGGGGAGGTGTTTGCATTAACAACATCCATAATATAAGTTAGTTTATGTGCCGATTTGATTCCCATATACATATGCGTGATTCCTAGTGGCTACCTTGTAACCCCTTCGCATTGCCTCGTTAGCAATATCGGCAACAGTTTCTTGTTGCTCTTTTGTAGCACCTACTGGCATGATCCATATATCAGGCTTTTTAACTTTGTCGGCTACAGTTTTGTGATACTCATCAAGTTCCTGAACAAACTCTTCGATCTCATTCCAAGATGCTTCTGTGCCGTTACATACGAACTTACATATGCCAGTCGAACCTGGTACGCCTTCCATGTAAGACATTACCACATCCATTTTGACTGTACCGACTTCTCCTGATGTTTGAAACAATTTTGGACTCATTGCCCAGTGCCACTGTCCGCCCATGTCGTGGTAGAAGTCGTTTAACCAATCGGCTAAATCTTTACGTAGGGGTTTTGTAGCATTTGTTTCTACAGTGACTAACTTGGGTAAGTTGCCTCGGATAGCAAACTCATTAACAATACCCTTCATTTGCTTTTGCTGTAGCATCGGCTCCCCACCAGTGAAGGCGAGCATGTTCTCTTGCCCTGACTTAGGATGTGTGAATCGACCATGAGGTAGTTTGGATTCTAATACATCTGCGGCACCTACTTCATCTGTAGTCTGTGCTAAATGTTTATATCTCATTGACCAACTGTAACTAGAGTCACACCCATATTCCCACACTGGAAGATCTTCAACTCGCTCAACTGCGATTAGATCAAAGTCCTCGTAAGGTAACTTGTAAGTGCTAGGGTCAGTAGGGTCTTCTTGACCGAATCCATTACACTCTAAATTACACCCAAAAAATCGCATCCAAGTAGTAGGAGTGCCTGCATGTTCGGCTTCACCTTGGAACGAGAAGAATGTTTCGGAGTATCTTACTTTCATTATAAGGGTGTTCTCACTAGATCATTATTTAAACTACATTATGCACTAATTTTGCATCAAAGTCAAGCACTATTCGTCCAAAAGGCGAGTTAATAGTTCAAGGGAGACCGAATCTCTTATTTCGTCAGTGTATCTGTGCCAGTTGCTTATTTCAATCATCGACCGCTTGCAACCAACACAATAATCATCTTTGTTAAAACGACAAACATTTATACACGGTGAAACTATTAGTTCAGGATCGACCCCCCGTACTTTTCTGCCGCGTCTAGCTATTCCCCTAACTCCTGCATACTACCAACCTTTTCTTTAGCGAGGGCAAGTGCTTCCTTATCATCCAAATACTTTGGTCTACGTTTTGCAACTTGAGATGTTGGATGTTTTGCGTCATGCTGTCCCGCTACATCAATTTGTTTACGCATATATTCTAAATATTCGGATGATCCTGCATCGCCATCACCTGAACTCATCAGCTCGTGCATATCCATACTCTGAATATATTTATATTTGGTATCAAGTTGTTTCTTTTCTTTTTGAATCCTGCGAAGGAAAGCATAGTATGTAATTTGAGTAAAGTATGCGAACGGGTTTGATGATTTTGCTGGATCAAAGTTGTCGATGTACCGAATACAATTCTCAATACCATCCAGAATCATTTCATCTCGATACGTGTAGTTAACAAAGTTTGCCTTATATGCTAGATGGTTAGCAATCTTAACCATACACTCACCTAAGTAGTGTGTCACCCTCGGCTTAGGCTCTTCGGCTTCAAGTGCAGTTAGGCGGGTTTCCCTGTACTCACTAATTGCTCGGAGAAACTCCTTATTATCAATGTAGTGTGTGGGCTTCTTCTTCTCTTTTGTCATTTCGGTCTCCATTATATAATAAGTGCTTGACATTCAAATTGATTCTGTTATAATAGCTCTGTTGCGTTTAAAGTATAATATTAATTAATTGAATTGTTTCTTTTAGCCTGCAAGTACTCTGCAAGTACAATACTTGTTTCATCCTGTTCTATACTTTCTTCATCCAACTCATCATCCGAAAAGAAATATCTATTTACCATTCTTTCATAGCCCCCAGCATATTCTTCTCTCAATATTGACACTGTAATAATACTGTCAGAAGCAACAACCATAGTAACATCATTTGCAAGTGGGTTCCAAGGTTTAAGTGAGAACCTTTCGACAAGTTGTTCACCAGTATATGCTTGCTCGGCTACAACTTCAATGGGGTAAGATATTTTAATGAAAGCCTTCTCACTGAATTTTTCAGAATCGGCTAATAATGCAATGACATCTATACCATTAGTAAACTTTATTATGTATGCATTATCCATTAATAGGTAACCTCACCAGTTTGTATTTAAACCCTTCTTCATTATACAATTTTATTCTTTCAACCATATGATTCAAAGTATAATTCTTTTTAGATTTCCACGACAAGTCATCACCAATATCAAATAAGTTGCAGGACAATTTACTGTCAGTTTTACGCAACCCTCTACCTATACTTTGTAAGTTTCTAATACGACTTTTACTTGGAGACGCAAAGACAACATTATGTAGCTTCTTTATATTTATGCCTGTTGAAAAAGTCCCGTATGAGGCAACAATTATAGCATTGTCTGCCTTCTCCGTCAATGCGCGTATCTGCTCACGTTGGGAAGTATCGGTGCCCCCGAACACATAGTATACTGGACGTCCATCTTCACATTTGCGTTTAATTAAATCAAACAACACTTCACCATGTTTTTCAACATATTGGAAAAGTACAAGTGTATTACCCTTTTGCGTTACTGAAAGATTACTAATAATACTATTACGCTTATTATGTGAAACTAAGAAATCCATCTCTTCCTGGTATGTCATTTTTTTACACAACTTTCGTTCAGCGTCTGAGTAATCTAATACTAGACAAGTCACTTTTAATTCTGCAAGTTGTCCGTCATCCATCAATTTCTTTGTAGTAGTAACTTTCTCAACAGGTCCGAAGCACCCCTCCAGCACTAGTTTGTGCGTCTTCATCCCATCAAGGGTACCAGTAGTTCCGAAACGAAAAGGAGCATTGACACACTTATTCATAATAGAAGTTAGCGACTTAGCCTTGAAATTATGTGCCTCATCACCATACACTACATCAAATTTATCGAACCAAGACCTAGGAAACTTGTAAATAGACTGCCATGTAGATATAGTAATCGGGAACTCATTGGACTTTTCCTTGCCACCATATATTCGGTGACAGTTTTCAGACACTTGCCAATCACTTGCAGATGCGTAGTCACCGAAGTCACCATACATTTGTTCTACTAAAGAAGTTGTAGGGACAATTAAAAGTTGACGTTTTTGACGAGACTGATAATAACGAGCAAGGTTATACAGAATAAGGCTTTTACCCGATGCTGTAGGAGAAAGTAACAGGGCGCGGGCATTCTTAATAGAATGTGTGACAGCTTCGACTTGATAGTCGCGTATTTGAATTGGTTTTCCGCCACTATGCAAATTAAGGTTAGCCGCAAATTTTTCAACATACTGGATAGAAACTGGGTCACCCTCATCATCAATATTAACGTCAATCTTGTACTCCAATTGTTTGGCAAAATCTGTTAAGTATGTAAGCAACCCAACAGGCAGTTCTTTTGCGTATATGTTAAACAACCTAGCTTTACCATCCCACATGCGACTCTTATAGGCGGGCATAAACTTAGCGCCAGGTATATCAAATGTAAAGAAATCGTTTATTTCAGTTGCAATACCAATATCACACTCGACAATTAAATTTACATTATCTTTTTTTGTTACAGTAATCATTTACATGAGTCCATTTGTAAACTTTGTCCACTCGATAGCATTCTTTATATCCCATGTTCTGCTGTTTAGATTACGCATTACCCGTTCCAAGAAGTCTGCTATTGTTCGGATATATTCAACTTTATTTGTCTGCTCAATCACATCGTCATCTGCATCAATCATTTCATTTAGGTCTTGTTTGAGAGGCTTAATACCTAAATACTGATCCCAACTCAATGCGTCCAGTTCAAACTTAGATAGTTCACCCCTAAAGTATTGTGCCTTAATGCGTCTGAGTTTGATGAGAGCGGCTTCTGATTTACGTAGTTGTAAGCGCACATTAGACATGTGCGAGAGATATTTACTGTGAAGTTCGGGGGTATATGCGCTTGCTTGCCCTAGGTTGAGTTCGTCAATCTTGCAATCGGTAGCCCACATGTCTTGCAATTCTTTCAAATTAATCATAATATAGTTTTATCTCAAGGCGTTTATTTATGTATATAATACAGCATTATAAGCACGAAGTCAACCGTTTATATGCCCTATGTGACCGTTTGTACATCAAAAGTGCGGTATCGGAACGCCGCTACACCAACAAAGTAATTTTGGTCACCGGAACTAATATCAAAGTCCAACCCTTCTAAACTAATGGGGAAGCAGTCTTTAAATGATATTTGTACATTTGGGTTGTTATTTGAGTCTAGTACATATAATGATGCATCACTGAATTGCCCCAAGTCCTTCGCTCTGTTATTTTGGTTTGGGAACCGATACCGTTGTCCATCGACATACTCGGTGAATTGCTTGTGACTTTCAGGTGATCCTAAACCAATCATCCAATTGTATAATTCTTTATAGTTAGCCATATCTTCTTGTATCAGGAATCGAATAACCAATTCACCAAACTGTAGCTTCTCACCCGGGAAGTATAAGTTTGACAGGGGAGTTTGTTGCTCCTGTTGACCTAACGACATTTGTGGTAAGTTGGCTGCCTGACAGAAAAATGATACGTTTGGGATATTGTGTACCTGGAATCTAAATCCAGTGGGGCGTAGATAATCAAGCTCTGTAGGATTGCTTGCCCCTGCTAGACCTGATTCTGCTACAGATGTTATTGGATTGAATGCCATTCTGTGTTATCCCCTAGGGTCTGTATCCCGGACCCAATGTGTTAACCGGTTGATTTTGTTTCTCGTGGAATCTACCCCAAATGCAATGCGCCAGTTCATGCCCATAGTATTCCGGTTCATAGCTATCTTTTGGGTCAACTAAATGTAGTGTGCATTTATTTTTTTGTGGTAGTAAGGAAGCAAATGCTTGCACATCTTTCCAATCGTCGATACCCTTTAACATTGCCGCGGATCGCAAGGCTGATTTGTTCGGATACACTTTTAATGTAATCGTTACTAAATCTTTTTGATATTCTTTAGTTTCAAACCAATAGTTATCCTTGCCCCTACCATTGTTCGAGGGTGAGTTGTCGCATGCATTGACAAGCAATAGGGTTGTTAATATAATTATTAATATTTTCATACTAATATTTATAACGATTAAAAAAGGTAAATCCTGTACAGGAAGCTCTTAGTTATAAATTTGAGGTGACTAACACTGTTAGTACACTTGGTGCGAATGTGTTGTAACTGAGGGTAATGAGTAGCTGTCAGGGGGAATTTATCCCCCTCAGGCGTGTTGCGGTTATTAGACTAGTTGTGATAGGCAACTAGCAATTACGAAGAAACTTACAGTGAACAATGCAGATATACTGATTGCCTCACAAAAAGGTCCGTCACAACTCTTGAAAAAAGAGATTGCTTGCTTCATTAGTTTTTTTACTCCTGGTTAATTATGTGAGTTAGTCTCACACATTTATTTATATGCATTAAGTCGAAAATAGCGGTATGCATACTATGATATTTTCTCATCCCCAGTATGCATAGATGTTATAACCCTTTAAGGAATTCTAGGCAAAAAAAGGGACTCCGAAAAGTCCCTTGAAAGCGATTGCTTAAAGCAATTCTTTTTATTACATCAAGTTTGCTACCTTAACGAAACGGCAGGCAAGTTATGAATCTGAAACTTAAACCCATTGGTCGTTCGCAAAGTCAACTACCCAGTCCTCACCAACTGAATATA
>TARA_B110000285_G_scaffold119810_1_pt1 | contig 15122 bp, 13 predicted proteins | sample TARA_B110000285 | Tara Oceans TARA_B110000285 (sample SAMEA4397756) | marine metagenome | biome: Polar Biome; feature: [SRF] surface water layer (ENVO:00010504); material: water (ENVO:00002006), including particulate matter (ENVO:01000060) such as... | depth 5 m
TGTTCTTGTAGAAATGGCTGTCGCTGCAGAAGTTTTATCATTAAATGAAGAAGGTCAAATTGACTTAACCAAAGTTGGGTTTTACTTGAATTCTGATATGATGACCAATGTTAATCTCAGATTCACGAATGATAATTGCTATAAAGGATTGTTTAATCTTGTAGATTCTATAAAAAATGGAAAAGCAGAAGGTCTTAAAGAATATGGTTCTTGGAAAACAATTTATGAAGGATTGTCTCAACTAAGTCCGGAACTAAGGAAGTCATGGTTGGAATTTGATCACTATTATAGCGATGATGCTTTTGATGACGCTTTAAAAATCATTTTTAATAACGAGCCAAAATTGATATTTGATATTGGTGGTAATACTGGAAAATGGGCTATTGCATCATGTAATAATAGGGAGGATGTTAAAGTGAAAATTATTGATTTACCAGGGCAAGTTGCACTTGCAAAAAAGAACATTGAGAATAACACGCCATTTGCAGATAGAATATCATTTCATCCTATTGATATTTTGAAGTCAGAAACAGAAATACCAGGAGGGGCTGATGTTTATTGGATGAGTCAATTTTTAGATTGTTTTAGCGAAAGTGAAATCGAAAGCATTTTACTGAAAATCAAGAAAAACGCGAAGAGAGAGTCTAAGGTGTTTATTATGGAGACATTTATTGACAACCAAGATTATCCGGCTGCTAAATTTAGTCTTGTGGCGACTTCTCTTTATTTTACGGCAATTGCAAATGGAAATAGTAAAATGTATTCGAAATCGGCGTTTGAATACATCTTAAAAAATGCAGGATTTAAAGTTGATAAAGAATACCCGTTAATTGGCGATAGTTATCACACTATCCTTGAATGTAGCTTAGTTTAATGAAAATATATCTCTTATTTATTTTTCAATTGTATGCCTTGTTGTCCATTGGCCAGCTAGATACAGAAGTGTATGTTTTACTTAAAAAGGGAACGGTAATTGAATTAGCGAATAAGATTAATTTATTGGAACGTAAAACGAACAAGTCAAATTTGTATTTGGGATATGTAGGGGCTTTAAAGGCAAAGAAATCATCCTATTTAAAGACTCCAAAACAGAAAGCTCAAGAGTTTAAAATAGGCGCTGGAAAAATTGAAACAGCAATAGAGCTAGATTCAAAAAACGTAGAATTGATTTTCTTGAGGTACAGCATTCAATGTAATTCACCTAAAATAACCAGGTATAAAGACAAAATGGCTCAGGACAAATTTTTTTTAGAGTCACAAAAGAAGAATATCAGGGAGTCACTTTATAAAATCATTCAAGATTTTAATAGTGATCACCCAGAACATAAAATTAATTTATGAAAATTCTCGTAATCCATTATTCACAAACAGGGCAGTTAACGGAGATATTGGATAATCTAACGGCACCTTTTGATGGTACTGAACATGAACTAGATCATGTTAGATTCTCTCCTGATCCAAATTTTGATTTTCCATGGAGTAAATCAAGCTTTTTTGAGGCTATGCCTGATTGTGTTTTGAGTAAGGGTTGCACAATAGCACCATTTAAGGTCGGTCATGCCAAATACGATCTTGTTATTTTTGGTTACCAGCCTTGGTTTTTAAGTCCTAGTATTCCAACTCATGGTATTTTGGATGATAGTACTTTTCAGAATGCCATAAAAGACACGCCAGTAATTACTGTTATTGGAGCGAGGAACATGTGGATTAATGCGCATAAAGAGGTTTCTAAAAGGATTAAAGAGTCTGGAGGAGAACATATTGGTAATATCCCATTAATTGATCGTAATTCAAATCTATTGAGTGCAGTGAGCATAATGCATTGGATGTTTAAAGGGACGAAAAATAAAAAATGGGGATTATTTCCAAAGCCAGGAATTTCTGATAAGGATATTGCTGAAGCAGGAGAATTTGGTGTGGTCATTAAAAATTATGTTAAAAATAGAGATGCAGATTTACAGCAATCAATTCTCTCTTTAGAGAAAATAAATATTCATTGGACTATTGTTTTCATAGAGAAGAAAGCGAAAAGATTATTTAAAATATGGGCGAACATTATCGTTAAGAAAGGTACTACTCCTTTAAAAAGAAAGAGATGGTTACTCGTGTTTAGGTTTTATTTGATATTTGCATTATTTGTTGTTTCTCCAATCATATTAACTATATATACCTTGTTGATAAGACCGTTTGTTTTAAAGAGGGAAAGACAAGAAAAAAGATTAATTTTGTTAATTGATAAAATTTAGAAATACAAAAATGGAAGAGGTTTATATTATTGATACGAGCTCGTTCTTACCTAATACTGCAGTGACTAATGATGTCATTGAAGAGTATATGGGGTTTATCAATGGGACAGTTTCTAGAACTAAAAACATAATTCTTAGAAATAATAAAATAAAGGAACGTTTTTACGCTATCGATAAAGACGGGGAATCTACGCATACAAATGCTGAGATGGTCAGCCTTGCTGTTCGAAAACTTCTTAAAAACAATACTGATCCCATTGAACTTCTTGCTTGTGGTACTTCTAGTCCTGATCAGTTAATGCCAAGTCATGGTGTTATGGTACATGGAGAATTGCCAGAATTAGGGTCTATTGAAGTTATATCTCCATCTGGAGTTTGTTGTTCAGGAATGCACGCATTAAAATACAGCTTCCTATCGATAAAAACTGGAGATAAAAAAACAGCCGTAGCAACAGGTTCTGAAAGAATTGCTAAGACATTACGAAGTGAGAATTATCAAGAAGAATTAGAAGAAATTACAAAGGTAGAGGAGAAGCCAATATTGGCATTTGAAAAAGACTTTCTTCGATGGATGCTTTCTGATGGTGCCGGTGCTTTTCTGTTGAATAATACCCCAAATAAAAAATCGAATTCATTACGAATAGATTGGATGGAAGCAATTTCTTATGCTGATACTGAGCCAGTCTGTATGTATATGGGGTCAGATTTTGATGAGAATGGAAAATTATTGAGTTATAAAGATTTCAGTCAAGAGGATTTAATTAAAAAATCGATTTTCAGTATTAAGCAAAACACCAAGATTCTAGGTGAAAAAATTGTTCGATTAGGATTTGATAAACTGGCCGATATTTGTAAAAAACACAATTATGACCCATCAACGGTGGATCATTTTCTTCCACATCTTTCTAGCTTCTTTTTTGAAGATAAAATTGATGAGGTTTTAAGAAGCAATGACATTGTTATTCCTGAAGAAAAATGGTTTACAAACTTAGCAACCAAAGGTAACGTTGGTTCTGGTTCCATTTACCTTATGGTAGATGAATTGTTTAAATCGAATAAACTTTCGAAAGGTGAAACAGTGCTGTTGGCTGTGCCGGAAAGTTCAAGATTTTCGTACGTTTTTTGTCTATTAACAGTTGTTTAATTTATGAAAACAGAAGAAATCCCTCAAGATGAAAGTGCTTTAAAAAATTTCACAAAAGAGGTTTGTTATGCGAAGAACAATGAAGGGGTTTATCAGACGGTTCTCAGTAAAGGTTGGAATGTAAAAAAAGATGCACTTGATGCAGCTTGGGATGATATTGAGATTCAGAAAGAAGAAGCAATCATTGCCTTTAATGAAAAAACAAAAAGTGCTTTGTATTTTCATATGCTGAACAATCTTATGGATACTACTTTATTAGCTCAGTATACAGGGTTTTGGAAATTCACTATCAATAAACACATGAAACCATCTGTTTTTAATAAATTGAAAGATGCTAAATTGAAAGTGTACGCCAATCTATTTAAAATAAGTATTAAAGAGCTTAAAGAAATAAAGAGTTGAAAGAGTTTGAACATATTCAAAGTGCCCATTGTGAAAACGGAGTAACTTCAAGTCTTCTAAACCATAATGGAATTGAGGGAGTTTCAGAGCCTATGGCCTTTGGGATTGGTTCAGGTCTCTTCTATATACATATTCCATTTATGAAAGTTAATGGAGGGCCAAGTATTTCTTTCCGTACTTTTCCTGGTGCAATATTCAGTAGAACCTGCAAAGCATTGGATATTCCAATTACGCGTAAGAAGTTCAATTCAGAGGACAAGGCGATGGAATATTTGGATAGACAATTAGATCAAGGAAAAATAACTGGATGTCAAGTAGGAGTTTATAACCTGCCTTACTTTCCAAAAGAATATAGATTTCACTTTAATGCCCATAATATTATCATCTACGGCAAACAAGGAGATGAATATCTAGTCAGTGATCCAACAATGGAAGTGACTACTTTGATTAGTGCAGAAGATTTAAGAACTGTTAGGTTTGCAAAAGGAGTCCTGGCTCCAAAAGGGCATTTATATTCCCCAGAAATTGTAAAAACCACGAGTCTTGATTTTTCGAAAGCTATCAAAACCGGAATTAAAAGAAATTGTCGTGACATGCTGAAAATACCAGGTAAACCAGCAGGGGTTTCTGGAATAGGATACACAGCAAATAGAGTTTCTAAGTGGCGAGATCAACTTGGTGTTAGAAAAGCTAGCCTTTATTTGGGGCAAATTATTCGAATGCAAGAAGAAATTGGAACCGGTGGTGGAGGTTTTAGATATATCTATGCTGCATTTCTAGAAGAGGCATATCAACACATTAAAAATGATCAACTATTGGAAATCTCTAATGATTTCACAAAAGCTGGAGATATGTGGAGAAATTCTGCAATGACCATGGCACAAACGCTAAAGGGTAGAGCTACAGAACAATCAGATTTTGATCAGATCACTGAGGGAATGCGTGCAATAGAACAACAGGAGTTGATGGCATTAAATAAACTTAAGGCTATAAAATTTGATTGATGAATATCTCCGTTGACAACATATCTCACAGTTATAAAGATGCTGACCGTTTAAGCATAGATCAGCTCTCTTTAAAAATTAAATCGGGTACAAAGCATGGAATTTTTGGATCCAATGGTGCGGGTAAGTCAACTTTAATCAAGATCATTTGTAACGTGATTTCACCTTCTTCTGGAACCGTCGTTTTTAATGAAAAAGGTAACGATTTAAATGATAAGGTTGAGGTTAAGCAGAGTATAGGATACGTCCCACAAGATTTTGCATTTTATGAAGAATTAACACTATTACAAAACGCAAAGTACTTCGGAACAATGTTTAATTTAACCGATATAGAAATACAAGAGCAATACCAGTATTTAGTTTCAATTTTCGGATTGAAAAATGATCAAAAGAAAAAAATAAGTTCCTTTTCTGGAGGTATGAAAAGAAAAGTAAATTTGATTTTAGGTTTGCTCCATAACCCCCAAATACTTATTCTTGATGAGCCAATTGTTGGAATAGATGTCCATAGTAAAAATGACATTTTAAATTATTTAAACGAGCTTCATCAACTAGGTAAGACAATTATTTACACCTCACATCAAATGAATGAAAGTCAGAGTTTTTGCGAAAACTTTACACTTCTGCATGAAGGGAGGAACATAGTAACAGGGAATCTAGAAGAAGTTCTGCAGCATCAGAATAAAAAAAATCTAGAAGCAATATTACTGGATCAATAATGAGAAAATTAAAAGCAGGTATAGCGAAAGAATTTCTCTTATTATTGAATGATAAGGTAGGTCTAGGAATGATGGTTTTATTACCAATATTATTGGTAATTATAATTACGACCATCCAAAATAGCGCTTTCAATTTGGTGAGTAATAATCAAATTGAATTGATCTTATCTAATAAGGATAAACATGATTTAAGTAAAGATTATGTTGCCTCCTTAAAGCAAAGCCAGCTGTTTAATGTCATTGAGAAGAATCTCACGAAAGAAGAACTTCACAACGCGATTAACACTTCTGACACTCCATTTGGATTATATATTTCTGAAAACTTTTCTTCAAGAATCATTGAAGAAAACGAAACTAAAACAAATAGTATTCTTGAATCTATGGGGTTGGGAAATCCTGTGAAAAAAGCCGTCGCTGTTGATAATGAGATTACGCTAACATTAATTTACAGCCCAATTATTCAGAGTAACTACGCACAATCCGTAGAGAAAATGGTCTTTACATTAAGTAAAAAACTAAGCACAAATTTATTTCTTAGTGAACTTTCGGAGCAACTTGAAATTGATCCAAGCTCGTTAAACATTGATCAGCAACTGGAGCAATCTAATTTAGTTATGCAAAAAGCATCAGTAGATAAGGTAGAAGGTACTTTTCCAAATGCTAGTCAACATAATGTTCCGGCATGGTCAATTTTCGCCGTGTTTTTTATGGTTGTTTCTCTCGCAGGAAACTTCGTGAAAGAAAAGGTGAATGGGAGTTTTGATCGAGTGTTAACAATGCCAAGTAGTGTCTGGTATTTAATAGGATCTAAAGCAATTTTATTTTGGATTGTATCTCTTTTTCAAGTCATTTTAATTTTTACAATTAGCCGATTTCTTTTTCAATTTATTGGCTTGCCAACTCTTTATTTCCCTGATAATTTATTGGTTTTTGGATGGATTATTCTACTCACAGGCGCAACAGCTGTTTCCTATTCGTTGTTGATTGGTGTATACAGTAAGACGGTCGAACAAGCAACAGGCTTCGGAGCAATTAGCGTTGTTATTTTAGCCGCCATAGGTGGGATTTGGGTTCCTAGCTTTGTGATGCCTCCTTTACTTAAATCATTATCCAATATTTCGCCACTTCATTGGTGTATTGAATTGTTCTATTCCGTATTTTTAAAAGGTGGCACTTTTGCTAATTTAATATCTCCATCACTTGTGTTGATTGGAATGAACCTGGCATTCTTTTTATTAATTTACCTCAAACTTAGAAAACTTAATATTTTATCAAAATGACAAAAGAAAAATTGAAAATCCAGCTAAAAGAGCAAATTATAAGCTACTTGAACCTTATGGATGTTACTCCGGACGATTTTGCCGATGACACAGAATTTTTTGGTTCTGAATTAGGTTTAGACTCCATTGACTCCTTAGAATTAGTTGTGCTGCTTGAACGAGAATATGAAATTAAAATTGAAAACCCTGCAGAAGGACGTAAAGTTTTAGTCGACATTAACCATATGGCAGATTACATTCTCGAAAAGGGGAAAGCATAAACTGAAATGAATAAGGTTGTCGTTTCAGGGATTGGTATAATTACAGCGATTGGAAAAACGATTGCTGAGAATATGTACGCTTTAGAAAATGGCAATACGGGTATCGTTGAACCCAAAACACTTAGTCAAGAAGATAAAACAATTCAATTTCCACTGGGCAAAATTAACTTGACGAACGCAGAACTGATTGCGCGATGTAACGGTTATGAATCAAAGGGAACAACAAGGACTGATGCGTTATCTAAAATTGCATTTCAAGAAGCCATAAAAGATGCTGACCTGTCGGCGGCGGATCTTAAAAGTCGACGCACGGCATTCATATCTGCCAGCACGGTTGGAGGAATGAGTAGGACTATGGAACTTTACGAAGATGCTACAAAAAATGATGAGCCTAGTGAGTTTATTAATTCATATTCGGCAAGTGTTCATCTTCATAAAATCATCGATCATTACGAAATGACAGGGCCAACTTCGGTCATTAATACTGCTTGTTCTTCATCTGCCAACGCAATTATGCTTGGAGCAAAGTTGTTAGAGCAAGATAAAGTAGATATTGCCATCGTCGGAGGTGTAGATTGTATCTCACGATTCACAATTAGAGGATTTGATGCCTTGGGAATTCTCACAAAAAATCGATGTAAACCATTCGATGAAAATCGTGAAGGTCTTAACCTAGGAGAGGCAGCGGCATATTTGGTGTTGAGAAAAGCACCTTTATCGAATTCTTTGAATAAGTATGGTTCTATTGTTGGTTGGGCAAACACGAATGATTCATATCACAGTTCGGCGCTGAATGAAAACGGCTCAGGGATAATGAATTGTATCAATAAAGCATTAGAAGTTGCAGAGATTATCCCAAATGATATTGGGTTCATTAACGCGCATGGAACGGGTACAGGAAATAATGATTTAGCCGAGTTGACGGCTGTTTCAAAATTATTTAAAGCGAATATTCCGATGTATTCTTCAAAATCATATACTGGACATACACTAGGTGCTGCGGGAGCAATTGAATGTGTTTTTTCATTGTTAGGTCTCAACCAAAATCAGGTATATCCAAGTCTTAATATTGATGTGCCACTCAAGGTGAAATTAATGCAAGTAAATCAACTGTTATTGAAGAGTGAAAATATTAAATATGCGCTCTCTAATTCATTTGGATTTAATGGTAACTGCACTTCATTAATTATTTCTGGAAAAGAATGAAAGTAATTGCATCCTATATTGTATCCCCACAAGAAACGCATATTGATGAAATTGAAACTCAAGCGATTGAACTCAGAGATTACGATACTAATTCATTAGAAGTTGCAGAGCCTTCTTGGCGTGATTATATTCCAATGAATCAATTGAGAAGAATGGGTAAAGCCGTTAGAATAGGAACAGGAGCAGGGTTAAAATTAATTAAAAAGCATTCTAAATTTGAAAATTCTGATGCTATTATATTGACCACATCAAATGGAGGTCTCGAAGATTGTATTAAGTTCTTAAAACAGATTATTTTCTTTGGAGATGGAGCTCTTACACCGACTAATTTTGTGCAATCTACGCCAAATGCCATAGCAGGGAATATTGCTATGGCCACAAATAATCAAGCCTATAATATGACTCATGTGAATGGTTCATTTTCTTTTCTTGACGGTTTGAGAGATGCCGAGTTATTTCTTTCTGATCAACCAAATGCAAAGATACTACTTGGGTCTGTTGAAGAAATATCTGATTATAATTATCGAATTAACGAATTGCGAGGAGATTATAAGGCAGAAAAAATAAATTCATTGGATTTAATTTCGAGCACGACTAAAGGAACAATTTGTGGAGAAGGATCAGCATTCTTTGGCCTTAGTGACGGCGATAGTTCGGATGAGGGTACTGAAATTATTGGAACGGCGACGCTTCTTTCTTCAAAAGTTGATCAGATTAAAAAGTTTATGAGCGACTTTCTTTCCGATAATAATATTGTTGCTAGTGAGATAGATACATTAATGTTGGGCTATAATGGAGATGTTACAAATACGGAAATGTACGACTATGCTAAGGATGTTTTAGTTCGAGAATCAAATGTGTTTTCTTTTAAAGAACTCTTTGGAGAACACGCTTCCGTAATTTCAATGGGGTTTTGGTATGCTACAATGCTTCAAAAAGGAATGAATCCCTTAAGGGCACCTTTACGTGATGGAAATAAAAAAGTAAGTGTTGTGTTGATTTTTAATCAATACAATCACAACGAAAATAGCCTTATCCTAATCAAGAGATAAGAGTATAAATTAGTTCCATTCTTCTTTTGTTACATTTACAGAATGGATTCAATCACAACATCTCAAAAATTTAAATTATTATTTAGCTTGCCGGTCATCGTTGCAGCGCTAGGTTATTTCGTAGATATTTATGATTTAACACTATTCGGAATAGTCCGTGTTGAAAGTCTCAACGCACTTGGATTAAACACGGAGAAAGTAGGTTCTTTAATTTTGAATTGGCAAATGTTCGGATTGCTTGTCGGAGGTATTCTTTGGGGCGTTTTGGGTGACAAAAAAGGAAGACTTACGGTTCTATTTGGATCAATCTTGGTTTATTCTTTGGCGAATATAGCTTGTGGTTTTATGCCTCAGTTGACATTCATGGATCAAACAACACTTTACTGTATTCTTAGATTTATTGCAGGAGTTGGATTGGCAGGAGAGCTCGGAGCAGGAATAACATTGGTCTCAGAGTCGTTGCCGAAAGAATTGCGTGCAATCGGAACATCTCTGGTAGCTGGGTTTGGACTTTTGGGAGCGGTTGTGGCAAAGTTAACGGTTGGTTTTTCTGGAGATTGGACAGTGACTTATTTTATTGGTGGAGGACTTGGTTTAGCATTATTACTGTTGAGGCTAGGAGTTGTTGAGTCAGGAATGTTCAATCACATTAAGCAAAATGATTCAGTTAAGAAAGGAAATTTTCTTTCCTTTTTTCAGAATAAAGAAAGATTCATAAAGTATGTAAAATGTATCGCAATAGGCCTTCCTACATGGTTCTGTATTGGGATATTTGCATTTTTTGGAAATCAATTTTCTACCCCTTTAGGTATCGATGGAGAAATAGATCCAGGGAGTTGTATCATGTGGGCTTATATTGGTATTTCTGCGGGGGATTTTGCTAGCGGATTTATTAGTCACCTTTTAAATTCTAGAAAAAAGGCAATTTTTTGGATGTTAATATTTACGTTAATCGGAGTAATTCTTTTGTTAATGGGGTTTGCGAAAACAGTTGATGGATATTATTTCTTTATGGCTTGGTTAGGTTTAGGAACAGGTTATTGGGCAATGTTTGCTACAATGGGAGCAGAACAATTTGGAACGAATATCAGAGCGACGGCAGCGACAACGATTCCGAATATGGTTCGCGGAAGTTTGCCTTTAATGGTGATTATGTACAACTACATTAAAGAAGACTTTTTCACTCAGACAAGTGATGGGGTAATCACAGCGTCAATTGTAGTAGGTGTTATTGTATTCTCTCTTGCTTTTTATTCTACTTTAACCATAGAGGAGACACATAATAAAGATTTAGATTTTATAGAGTAGTAAATTTAAGAAAGTGTTAATCTTTATGTATTCATACGGCAGATTTCTTCTGCAAAAAAAAAAGTACCAAGTAGTATACGATCTATTGTTTATTTTCCAATGGAGTAGTGATTTTTATACATCAAATTAACTTAATAGAAAATCAGTTTTTGTTCTCACGAATTAAATGTATTTTTGTTTTTTAAATAAAGAATTGAAAAGTCCATGTGGCAGTCATTAGCGAATTTAATTTTACGAAATAGATTTACCATCATTGGTATAATTACTCTGTTGACGGTTTTCTTTGCTTATCACGCGGCAACCGGATTAAAACTGGATAATAAATACGGAATTCTTCTCCCAAAAAATGCAGAAGCAAAACTTGATTACGATCGTTTTAAATCTATGTTTGGCGAAGATGGCGGAACATTAGTGATTGCAATTCAAACGGATTCTCTTTATACAGAAGAACGCTTTTTGAAATGGCAAGAACTTGGAGATTCAATTCTTCAATACGATGGAATAGAATCGGTTATCTCTGAGGCTACATTGTATGGTGTTACGAACAATAGAAAAGAGAAAAAATTCGACGCTCATCCTGTCTTTTCAGATACTAGGTTTCAAGACAAGTCAATAGATTCTATACGTAGAGAAATAAAAAACAACCCTCTTTTAGAAGGCCTACTTTATAATTCTGATGAGAATATTTCTTTAATGATGATTTCTGTCAATGAAGAGTTTATTTCACATCAAAAAAAGTCACGAGTAGTACTTGACGTTGAGGCGGTAGCAGAGTCGTATATTTCTTACTTTGGCACTCCTAAGTATGCAGGTCTTCCTCATTTAAGGGTTATCATTGGTAAGCAGGTATTAAAAGAAATGTATGTCTTTATCGGACTACTAATTGTCATAACATCGTTATTAATTTATTTATTTTTCAGATCGTTAAGGGTCGTTTTTATATGTATGCTAATTGTTGGTATTGCCGTGATTTGGTCTATGGGAATGATCGGTGTACTGAATTTCAATATTACTATTATAATGGCTTTGATTCCACCATTAATGATTGTTATTGGAATTCCCAATTGTATATTTCTGATCACCAAATTCCATCAAGAGATTTTGGAACATGGAAATAAAGTCAAGGCATTGACCCGTGTGATTAAGAAGATTGGAACAGCAACATTCTTAACGAATCTAACAACAGCCTTAGGGTTTTTGACTTTTGTGTCAACGAATTCTCCTAAATTAATGCAATTCGGAGTCTGTGCTGCGATAAATATCATTCTTGTTTTTGTTATATCAATATCGGTTCTTCCAATTTTCATTTCACTGTCAAGTAAGCCGAAGACAAAACACTTGAAGCATTTAGAAAGAAATTTAGCGGTTGGCTTATTGAATAGCCTTGTTGAAATTACATTGAATCATAGAAAATGGGTTTATGTTGCAACAATTACTTTAGTTGTGATGAGTATCATTGGAATGACTCGTATTAAGGCAACAGGTAATTTAACGGGAGATTTGCCAAAGGATCATCAGATTTCAAAAGACTTCCATTTTATTCAAGATAATTTTGGAGGGTCAATTCCTTTTGAAATAATGATCGATTACAAAGAGAAGAGTCGATTAGGAAAACCAAAGACGCTGCGTAAAATTGAGGCCATTCAGAAGCATTACGAAAACGACACCTTATTTTCGAAACTCATTTCTTATGTAGACTTCTTGAAAGCTGTGAATATGGCTTATCATGATAATGATTCTACAAAATTCCGATTGGTCACCAAGTCGAGAGATTTAGGTAAACTTAAAAAGTATCTTGACAATTCAATTGAAGTAAATTCTGGAGGTTCTGGTATTGCTATTAATGAATTGGTTGACACCTCAAATTATGTATTGAGAATACGATCTCAAATGAAGGATATTGGTTCTTATGAGATTTCGGATAAAGCGGACATCATGAAATTGGAAATAGATTCCATTCTTAACCCTGATAAGGCACAATTGGAATCGTTATATTCTTCCTATTTAGCATCAAATGAGACCGAATATTTGGATACAATTATTTATGAGAATTCTTCTATTTTTAATTCGTTATCAAAAATTCTTAGCGCAGGGAATGATGACCTTCAATTCGAAATTGATTCTGATCCGAAATTGATTAAATCGTACTATTCAAAAGCTGGTTTTACTGAAAATGTTCGAAAAGCAATCAACAATGAGTATTTTGATTTAACGTTAACAGGAACTTCTATTGTTGCTTCAAACGGGACAAAATATATGGTTATTAACCTATTTACAAGTTTATTGTTCGCCATTTTAGCAATTTCAATATTAATGGCGATACTGTTTAGATCTTGGAGAATGGTGCTTGTGTCATTAATTCCTAATTTCATTCCTTTATTATTTACTGCAGGAGTTATGGGTTGGTTCGGGATTCCATTGAAGCCATCGACGTTATTAGTTTTTAGTATTGCATTTGGAATTTCGGTAGATGATACGATACACTACCTCGCAAAATACAGGCAAGAGTTAAAAACTAAACAGTGGGACTTGAAACAATGCGTCATAATGGCCATTCGTGAAGCAGGATTAGGAATGTTTTATACTTCAATTGTACTTTTTTGTGGGTTCTCAATGTTTTCATTCTCTCAATTTGGAGGAACTCAAGCTTTGGGAATGTTAGTCTCATTAACCTTATTGGTAGCAATGATTACAAACCTAGTTATTCTTCCAACCTTACTGTTATCACTGGATAGAAGGTTAACAACAAGATCCTTTGAAGAACCTTATTTTGACGCATATGCCGAAGAATCTGATTTAGATTGGGATAGTTTAGAAGTTAAATCAATGGCTATTGCAGAGTCTGAAGAAGTATCCAATAACATGAAAGCCTAAACATTATTGATTAATAATGACTGAATTAAAAGAGTATACCGCTTATATCGATAAGAATTTAAAAGATATAAGTTTTCCTTCGAAGCCATCAGCCCTTTACGATCCAATTCGTTATTTTTTGAATATTGGAGGAAAGAGAATTCGTCCGATACTGACACTTCTTGGGACAGAGTTGTTCGGAGGAAATAAAGAGGAAGCTATCTCTCAAGCGTTATCCATCGAAGTATTTCACAATTTTACATTGGTTCATGATGACATAATGGACGAAGCACCATTGCGAAGAAATCAAGCTACAATTCATCATAAATGGAATACAAATGTTGGGATTCTCTCAGGTGATGTAATGATGATTAAGGCATATCAATTATTATGTCAAATTAATAGTAAGCAATTACCAGAGGCATTAAATGTTTTCAGTACAACGGCGATTGAAGTGTGTGAAGGGCAACAAATGGATATGGATTTTGAATCTAGAAATGATGTTACCGTTGCAGAATACATTGAAATGATTCGTTTGAAAACATCAGTTCTATTAGGAGCTGCTTTAACAATAGGAGCGATTGTAGCTAATGCTTCAGAAAAAGATAAAAAAAACATTTACGCCTTCGGACAAAACATCGGGATAGCATTTCAAATACAAGATGATATTTTAGATCTATACGCTGACCCACTTAAGTTTGGAAAGCAAGTTGGAGGAGATGTGATTGCGAATAAAAAAACGATACTCTATCTAACGGCGTTAACAGATGCCACTAAAGAACAAAGAGAAATTCTTAAGCAACTCGATAAGGAGAAGGATATAGAATTGAAGATTACCCGGACAAGGCAGTTGTTTGATCAATTAAAAGTTAAAGAATCGTGTAAAGAAAGAATGCAGGCGTATTATTCTTTAGCGAAAGAAAACTTAGATAAAATAAATGTTCCAGATGAGAACAAGAGAAAATTATTGGAGTTGGCGAGTTTCTTGATGGATCGCGAAATTTAATACTCCAATATAACTTCTTAGGCTGAATAGTTAAAGTGAAGCTATTTTCACTGACGTCTTAGTTAAATCAATTTCATAATGTCCTACCAAAGCATGTCTTTCGAATGAAAGTAACCACACGTGTATGATGTTAGGATTTTCTTTATCTAAGTGTAACAATGGACCATCAATCCCAATTTTGTGACTGTCTAGCCAATTTCCTTCGTTGTTTAATAACACTCCAAAATAAGGGTTGTCCAAACTACAAAGCTCTTCATGTGATTTACAATCTTCGTAAAAGGGATGATTTCCAATCCCCATTGGGTAAGAATTTCCAGAATTACATTCCTCACTTGTTAACTTTGGAAGACTAGAGAAATCCATTCCTCCAAAAATAAATTGTGTCTCTTCACCATTTTCTCTAGTGAAAACTAATTTCAATTCATCAGATTCTTTAGATTCTGAGTCAGTCGTTTTTCTATATTCGACATTGTCTAAGCTATGAAAACGTCCTAATTCTGTTTTTCTAGGATCTTTTCTGTTGTAAAACCCAGGAGCAGAGAAGGTTGCGAAAAGTGCAGAGTCGGTATGAAAATCAGCCATTTTAGAATACTCAGTTGGGTAAATAATAGCAATTTCCTTCTTTTTTCTTTCTCCTCTTAG
>TARA_B110000285_G_scaffold75636_1_pt1 | contig 15075 bp, 14 predicted proteins | sample TARA_B110000285 | Tara Oceans TARA_B110000285 (sample SAMEA4397756) | marine metagenome | biome: Polar Biome; feature: [SRF] surface water layer (ENVO:00010504); material: water (ENVO:00002006), including particulate matter (ENVO:01000060) such as... | depth 5 m
AACGTTGTGTCCTTTACTTGCAATTGCTTCTGCACATGGCATGCCTAGCTTGCCATTGCCAATAAATCCTATTTCCATTTCTTAGCACAACCTTCTATCATACTATAGTATTTGTCATCTTGCATTGCAGAGGGCGGAACGCCGCTGCGATTTCCCAGTTGCTCTAATGCTAAATTATAATTATGTTCTGTTGTTTCTCGTAATAATTCATGCAATTCTTGTAAATTATATTTAGACAACCGCTTTAATTCCCCTGCAATCATTATTGCTCTAGCTCCACTATTTTGTTGTTTATCAAAACTAAAATTAATCACATCTCTATTAAATTTATACCCGATTGATTCAAGGTATCCATATAATCCAGCACAACCATATACAATAAATGGCTTTTTAAATAAAATTGCATTATATGTTTTTTCAGTAATAAAGGGATATTTAACCATTGTTTCAGTAACTAAATCAAATACAGATTGGTACATTGCTTCTGGGAATACATTTTGTTGTCCACGAAACGGACCATCCAAAGTACGAATTTTTTGTTTCCAATGAGACCATTGATAATAATCAGATTTTTTGTGCCACGTATAAGGGTTGTGTTTTAGTAATTTATGTTTAGATAATATATCCATAAAATAACATCTATGCATATGTGGTCTATGATTCATGCATGTAAACAAATACTTTATTTCAGTCGAATATGATTTTTCAATAGGCGATGTTGGTGCATTTGCCATTGCATGATATAAAAAATAATTAGGCCAGCACTCTACCTTGCAATATTTTAACCATTCTTGATGGTCTGGATGATCTAAATTGTAAATTCCTATTCTTGCTGTTACACTTTTAAAATCTTTTAATAACTCTAAATTAAATCCAACAATTTCACTTTCTTGTGATATATCTAAAAAAAGATCTCGAGACTTATCGGCATTATTAATAAAAATTTCTGCCTTTTTATTAAGTTTTAGACCCTTCGGCGGTGCCCATATTCTAAATGTTTGAACTTCATTTATCATTTTTAAATACTTCCTTTTTACTTAAATTAGGATAATCTAACCACTTGCTCTGGTTAGGTTTTGTTTTTATTGCATCAAGTAGTTTTTCTAAACCTATTTGTGCAGTCTCTGGAGTCATATAATAATGATAACCTAGTTGAAATACTTGTTGTTCGTTCCAAGGTGCATTACGATGTCTGCCGTCGTAACTCATTTTAATTAGTTCAGCACGATCTAACGCATTATCACATAATATCATACCGCCGCGACCTAAACTAAGATGTTTCTTATATTGAAAACTTAAACACATAAATGTTTCAGGAATATAACTATTAGATTTCCATAACACTGCTGCATCAATAATGTTAGTGTCTTCTAATTTATAATAGTCTATCCATTCTTCATCATTAAACTTCCAATTTAGACCTAGTTTTTCTAGTGTCATAGGAATGCTTAGATAGGTGTGTTTAGGTACAGACGTTTTTTGTATTTTTTTATACCTTAAGCACAATTCTACAGCATGTGTACAACAATCAACTGCAACAGCATACGGTGCTCCGTAAAATTCTGCAATTCTTTGTTCAAATTGTTCTACTACGTCAAAACTCATTCAAATGCCTTTATACAACGTGCAGGCGATCCTACATACATTCCTGCCTTTTCTATGTTTTTAGTTACATTGCTAAATGCACCGATAACAGCATTGTCACATATTTTTAATTTATTAGTTGCTCCGCTTTTAAAATTAAACATTACATTATTACCTATTGTACTTTTACCAGCTAACATAGTTCCACTATGTAAAATGCAATTATCTCCTAACTGGGTATAATGACTTATTAAACAATACGTTTCTAATATACTGTGTTGTCCTATACTTGCATCTTGCATTACTGTACTAAAGGGTCCTACACATGTACCTTTGCCAATTTTAGCAGTGGTGGCTACATATGCTGTACAATGTACATAACTGGCGACATCGTATTTATCGACCTCTAAACAAACTTCAGCACGTTCTTTTAAATCTAGTCCAAAACTAACTATATACTGAAAGTCGTCTTTATTATTACTATTTTTAAATTCTTTTGGTTCAATTATTGTAACATCATCTGCTGCTTCATGAGATAAAAATAGCATTTCCTGTGTAAGACTGCTTTCAGTATATCCTATTAATTTAATTGGTTTTTCATTTCTTATGAACATCTAAGTTTCCTAAAATATGGGTTAGTATCAATGTTATTCTTTTTAAATATTTTTTGTAAATTGCGTAATTGTTTCTGATTATGTAAAAGCGTAGGCGTCATATCATTATACATACTTCTTAAATCGTTTATTGGTAATGAATTAATATGCAATAACAAATCTAATATTTTTTCTAACCTTTTTTGATGATTGGTTTCATTATCATAACTTTCGTCAAACCATTTGTCAAAAGATTTCCAGCCCATATCTTTAGCATATTTAAGAGTAAATGGCGGAGCAACCATTATAAATGGCCGAGCATGAATAATAGCTTGCATAGTTTTTTCAGTTAATGCTGCAAATGGTTGTGCAAATCTAGTTTCAGTAACAACTGCACAAAAACTTTCGTTATAATAATCAGTAGGTATAATAGAATGATCTATATTAGGAATATCTTTACTATGTGGTGTTAAAGTGTTATTAACTACATCATCCATAACTATAGGACTATTATCTTCTAATATTTTATTACCTGATACTAGTAAATCGTTGTGTTTAAAAGTTTTTATATCAAACCATAATCTAGATTCGAGATACTCTATGTTTTTATTATAAAACCAAGATAAATTTGTATTTTGTAAACAGTTGCCAAAGAATGCAGATACAATATGACGATGTTCGGTATACTTCCAGTTTCCGCACCAAAAATGTTTTTTTATATCTAACGAATCTGGTTCAATAAAATTAAAGTTCCAAGTTGTTGGATATTGCCAACCTATTGGTGTGCAATATAAATTTAAGTTAGGATACTTATATGAAAATTTCTTAATGTCATGTGCGTTACAATACACATTAATATTTTTTAAATTATTGTTTTTTACAAATAATGATATACTTTCAAATTCATGGCAAAGAATATTGTCAATATCGTTGTCTTCAAAATTGTAATATAAAATGTTTTCAGTAGGCCTATCTTTATGATATAAACTAGGAATATCAAAAAGATGAATATCTAACCCATTGTTATCGATTATCTTTTTTAAAATACTACTAATATTTGCAGACAAATTTTTAAAAAACTGCAATCTTCCCGGTAACATTACCACTATATGAGATCGATTAATATTTTTTAAAAAATTATCTAACATTTGTTGATATAACAAATTCAACTCTATGCTACTAGTTTTTTGTATTGGTGGTATAGTACCTAATTGAAAATTAGTATAAATGTATTGGTTACTTAGATCTATCTGCATTCTTTTTACTTACCAAGTTTATTTTTCCAAATTTCTATAGTCCTGTCTAGTCCTGTACTTAAATCTACTTTTGGCTCCCAGCCTAATAAATCTTTTGCTTTTTGATTTGACGAGTTTAATAGATATATTTCTCCATGTCTCTTTGGTTTTTTATTCCAATTTACTGTGCCGTTCCAGTCTAATTTACTAGCAATAATGTTTACTAAGTCTTTTATTTTTATAGCATTATCTGGGCCTGTGCAAAAAATTTCTCCTCTTGCACTGTCTGGAGTTTCTAACACTAATTCGTACATATCAATTAAATCATCAATCCATAAGAAATTTCGATATGGTTCCCCGTATCCTAGATTAATTTCTTTGTCGTTAGTTAGCATTTGCATAATTATCTGTTCGACTACAAAAAAATCATTGTCTACTCGTCCATAAGTATTTGTTTGTCTAAATGCTGTAAAAGGAATACCGTATGCTCGTTGTGCATATTTGAAATACAATTCACAACCAACTTTTGCAACAGCGTATGGTGCATTAGGATTTTGAATAGTTTCTTCTGTAAATGCAGGAATGTTATTCGGATCTTCGTTTCCGTCTCTGATTGTATCACTAATAGGTTGCCAACCATATGTTTCCATAGTTGAACTAAACACAATTAGCTCTAAATTAGTTAATTGCCTAGCAGATTCAATTAAATTAACTGTTCCAATATAATTTACTTCGCTAAAACTAGTTTGTTCATAAAAACTTTTTTCAACTTCGGTTCTAGCTGCTAGGTGTATAATAAAATTAGGCTGTACGTTATCTAGCCTCTTATCAATTGCTTCTTTATCTAAAAGATCACATTCTAAATCATATATATGGTATTTGTTTTGCAATCTTTTTGCAAGATAATTGCCAATGAACCCACTTAAACCTGTTATTAAAACTTTTTTCATTGAATGCATGTCTCCTATAATGTACTTATTAAGCTATAGCTAATAGGTCATAAGATACGGATAGTAATTATAATTCTATTTTTACTTGGTCATATTCTGGAAAATGTGTAATACCATTATAGGATTTTTCAACTATTTTGCCTACTTCCCATTTACCGTACCATATAGGATTAGTATAATCGTAACCCAATTCTTGAGCATTATGTTCTTTGCACCAATTAATGTAACCATCATAATTAAATGGCTTATCATCGAGTGTAATAAAAAACTCGCTTAGAATATATCGTTGCGGCTGTACCATTTGACGTGATAATAATTCTACTTCGTTCATTTCAAATATATGAGCCATGCTTTTTCCCGTCTCACCATAACCTACATATAAATGATCTTTTTTATAACTAGACACTGCTTCATCTATAAGTTCGTCTGTTAACGGTATTCGTACTATGTTGGGATTTTTAAATAAAGCTTGCATCCATTGGCCGCCGTATAGGCTTCCTTCAAGTTTGTGTATTAAGCCGTTCATTTCACAACCAAGATTAATTACTTGGTTATATGCATCTTTATCTAAAGTAATATCATTTGATCTGTATCTCTCACCTAGTTCTTCAAAATGCTCATGTAACTCAAAAAGTTTTTGTAAACTAAATTCTTTTTCTAGATCGCAATCTATTTTTTGATCGTAAGAACTGTTATTAATTAACGTAGTTAGTTCTTTTAATCTTAAAAAATCATTTATTACTTCTATTTTAGACCGTGTAAAACTATGATTATGAGTTATACTAGATAGAGTAGTTTGCTCTATTGCGTGAATAAAAGTTGTTGCAGTAACTGAATTGTTTGGGTCAATTTTTAAAAAGCCTGTTTGGGTATTTTCTTTGTAAAAGGTAATTTTCATATCGGTTCTTTCATTTAAAGATATTTATAACATCATTTGTAAAGTCTCTGTTTAATATTACACTTCTGTTATGTTGTATTTTATCAAAATTGTCTTTATAATATTGTTCTTGAGTGTGTGGACCTAAATTAATCCACTTTATTAAATTGTTTTTAATAATTTTCCATCGTTCGTACCAATGCAGTTTTGAATCATACGACTCATCAAATATATCATCAAATGTCTTAATACCGTGTGATTTAAGATATTCTAATACGCCAGGTTGACCTATTATTAAAAATATATTTCCCGAGACAATTGATCTGTATGTTTTTTCTGTTATAAACAAATTATCTTCATTGTCATCTACTAATGTTTCTGTGATTAGGTCCAAATAACTTGTTTGATAAAAAACATCCTTTTCATATAACTCTAAATTTTGAGATTCTGATGATTCTTTCTGCATATTATTTTCTGCAAATTGCAAAAATTCTAAACTTTCTATTATTTTTGTAAATTCAGAATTTTCTGGGCTTGTTTTTATATCGTCTAAGTGAACACGTATTACATTAGATATCGATAAATTACACCTACCATGAAAAGTATAATCGGCATCTTGAAGTAAATTACTGTCTAAAAGATCTTTATACACAATTGCTCTGTGTATATTCATTCTTCTATTATAAAAACTAAATGATTTAGTTACCAGTTTGTCTTTATCTAGATCAAGAACTGCGTTATTTTTTGTCATTTGCGCAGCATCGTGCCACCAATAATCAAACGACTTATATATTAACCAAGGTGTGTTTTTTGTCCAATTTGGTGTTTTAAGATTTCCAAACACAAACCTTATATTAGATCTAGGAAATTGTTTATGTAAGATATCAAACAGATAATGTCTTTTATTAAAATGAAATCCTTCTGCAGGATAAAATACAAGTATGTCAGCGTTATTTGGAAAGTTTTTTAGAAAAGAATGGTTAAAATCAAACTTGTAAGAGTCAGGACTGCTGTCAAAATGCCAAGGCTCATAGGAAAATATGTTTTTTCCGTTGTTAAACATTTTAGATTGATAAGGAATACTTGCAGCAGGCATATAATTAATATCAATTGAGCTAAAATTATTCATAAATGTAGGAATGATTGAGTTTATACGAGCCGGTGTCATACTCCTAAAATCGTTGTTAGGATTTTTTATATAAGATTTAATAGTTTTATACGGAATAAAATTATTCATAAACTGATTACCAACTATATTGTCGTAGTAAAAATTAAGTTGCATTTAAAAAATCCTTTATAATAGTATTATCTAAGTTTCTTACTTTTAATATACTATTAATATAATTTAATGTATCTTCAATTGTCCCTTCTTGGCCTGTACCTAAGATCCAATTTAAATTAGACTCTAGTGTTTCTTTTGATTTTGGATAAGCAGCGATTAAATATTCAAATTTTTCTTTAATTTTTTCTTTACGCTGGTTATCAAGTATTTGCGGATTTAGGTATACTGGTTGATGAACTCTACCTAAAATAATTTGTTCTGTTGTAAGTTTTTTCCATCCCGAGTTGTCAACAAAGTCATATAACCTATCAAGATAATACGCACTAACACTGTTTAAACTACAGAGTACAAATGTTTCTACATTTTTTGAATACTGCTCACTTATATTAATAGTTTCTAATATTTTATCCCAATCTGCAGGATATCTTAAAAAATAGTTTATTTCTTCAATGTTATCTAAACTAAACATTAATTGGGCTTTTTTAAAGTGTTTAAAAATTTCAAAATCTTTAGCTGTAATGTAAGTACCATTTGTGTGGAATCTTACATTAATGTTTTTAGCAACATCAAGTTCTACCGCACGTTTTAGCAAATGTTTTACTTCTTTGAGCATAAATGGCTCGCCGCCACCAAATATAAATTCTTTAATGTTTGGCAATATTTCATCTATGTTTTCCCAAAAGCGAGTTTTATTAATCCAGTTATAATCATTTCGATTGTAATTTGTTTTATAAGATATATCATCTTTTACTGTCGGCGTTAGGTCTTGGTTGTTTAATTTTATAATATCCTCATACCATTTATGACTTTCGTTAGGGCGACACATAATACACTTTAGATTACAAGTGTTACCTAACCTAAGGTCGAGAGTAACTAAATTAGAAATATCAATTTTAGATTGTGTGAAACTATTTTTATCTACACTAAAGTTTTCTTTAAAATATCTATTACTGCTAGTTCGGTGACTATCAACTCCATGGGCTTCGTCATTATAACACTGCGCACAGTTTGACACTTTATCACCGTGTATCATTGCTTCGCGTACAGCAAGTACTTCAGGATGATTCCAAGCATCTTTAACATCTATATTATTTAGATTAATTTTATTATACGCCTTGGCAATACAGCATGGAGTAACATCTCCGTTTGTAAATGTTGCCAAGTGCAGGAATGGATATGCACACCATGTATCAGACATTTTGTAGTATCTCCCATAATTTAGGATTTACATCCTGTAGATTTTGTTTTCTATGCTTATCAAGTATAATACTAAACTTTTTGAATTCTGTCAAGAGGTTTGTGTTATGCCCGTCTCGGTTACATACATTTTTTATGTTATTAAATCGTCCAGTAAAATGAGGATCATTTAATAACCACTCTTGTGTTTGCACATAACTATTTAATTTATCAAAGCATTGTTGTTTATATTCTAATGGAAGAATGTCCATAGATAATTTTGCAGGATTATCTAATACAATTGGCAATAATGCTATTCTATAATACCCCATTTCTTCATTAATTGATTGTATAAATTTAAAAAAATCTATTATATATTCTAAATTTACACTTTGCACTACAGGAACTGCAAACATCCAAATATTTTTAGGCATATTAGCCATTCGTCTAACATTTTTTTCGATCTGAGACCATTTACTTGGAAATCTTAAATACTCTTGTATTTTTCCATAACCTTCTATACTAATTGCAATCTCAACATGTTTAAATTGTTGTATTAGATCATAAAACTCATCTTTTAAGTTTGTCATATTGGTATTAAACGTAAGAGACACGTTTTTTGCAACGTCTAACTCTATCATGCGGCGCATTAACTGATAATTTTCATCTACAAGAGTAGGCTCGCCGCCAGTAAAATAAATTTTTCTAACGCCGTCTATATTTGTATATACATTATTTTTAAAAGTTTCAGTTTTATACCAATCATTAATTAGTTCAAGCTCTGGTGCATTTCCCCAAAAATCAATATCGTGCAACTTAATAAGTTGTTTATTCTCCTTGTATAGTTGACTACTGTTTAATGATCCACAACTTCTACATTTTAAATTACATAAATTACCAAATCTAAAATCATAATACATTGGATCGTACTCAACATTTCCATCGTTGTTAATTGTATTAACAAGTTCTGGCATATCATCTAACCATTGTTTAGTAAATACTTGACGCTGTGTTAACCCGCCAGCTTCTTCTGCATCCCAGCATGCAGTACATTCTTTAATTTTATTTCCGTTAAGCATTTCTTTTCTAACTTCTTTAATATAGTCAGAATTAAAAATATCTGCTATTTTATCATAACCTAAGTTAGTTTTCTTTTTGTTTATTTTTATATTTTTGTTTGCTAAACAACAAATACGGTTTTCACCGTTAGGATCTGTTGCTAAATGCACCCATGGCATTATACAAAAAGATTTTGACTCTAATAGCTCTTCTTTTTTCATAATTGACCCAATTCCTGTAATAATTTAATATCATTATCACTATAGTAATGATATTCGTTTTCATTTTTAACTCGTAACATATCAAAATGACAGTTTACTGTTTGTGCAAAATCTTTAATAGATAATAATTCATTATAGTAATCATAACATTTTTCTACATTGCCCGGCATAGCCATAAAATTTAAACCAAACCAGTCTGGATTTGATTCAATAATTGCCGATGTTACTTTTTTTAATTTTGCAGCTTTTAAGAATTCAAAATGTACACTTATATTAATGTTAGCGTACTGTGCTAATTCTGCATAATATTCTGACGATGCACTTCCATTCGTAGCAACAGTAATAGTATCTCCCATTTCTTTTAATTCTTTTACTAATTCTAAAAAATATTTATTAATTGTAGGTTCGCCGCCGGTAAAACTCCATTGTATAGGCTTGTTTTGTCTATAAAGCTCTGCATATTTTTTTACTTTTTGTATTGCTTCATATGTTACTAGATCACTATCTAATTTGCTATGACTAACATCATCGCAATAAGAACAACTAAAATTGCATTTACGCCCGAACGCCCACATAATATACTTTGTACCTCTGTCGAAATCAGAAGCACGAGATATTGCCGTAAAGTTTTCATCAATAGTATTAGTATTGCTTTCTTGAGATTCTACTAAATTATTTATATTACTTTTGTACTTAGGCAAATATATTTCTAATAAACAAGGACACATTTTAAATTTACAAGTAATATAACTGTCATGCAATTTTATAGATTCAGTATTATTAATATTTCCCATTAAATAGTCGTTATGACCAACAAAGCATGTGCCCGGCCATATATTCCCGTCCCAGTCAATAAATAAACCTTCACTTCCTGCACTGCATTTCCAGCCAGCAAACTTATTAAGGTCTTTTTGAATAAGATCCTGCGGCGAATAATCGGTGTAGTTGTTATCTTTAATAATTCTTACTAATTTAATCATAGGTGCCTTGCTAAATCTGGAATAAAATCCTCTAATTTTTGTTTTCGATAATGGTCATAAATTTTTACATTTGCTAAAAGTCTTTTAAACAGCTCTTCATCATACGCTTTAGCTATCATAAAAGAATTAATAGCAGTTAACTGATCTATCATTGTTTGTTTATGCAGTTCTTGATACTTGTCTTCAAAATGCAGGGTTTTTAAATAATTACAAAATTTAATATTGTTATCACTAGCAGATTGTTTTGCAGCATCAGGCAAGTTTTGTATGCAAAGATAATCAGGATTAGTTAATGTAGATAAATTTACATGACATTGAGGATAGTTATGGATTAATTTTTTTAATAATACATCTAAATTAAAAATATTAAATGACTGTACTGTAATATTAAAGGTTAGAAAAAAGTTACTACTTTTTAACTCGTATAATTTTTTAAGATTTTTTTCAATTTTGTCCCATTTTAACGGATGCCTAATATACTCTTGTACTAATCCATAACCGTCAATACTTACACAAAGTCTAACTGATTTTATCCTCTTTAAAGCCGATACAATCTTATCTGTTAATATAGAACCATTTGTATTAATGCTTAAATCCATTTCTGGATTTTTGTTTGCAATTTCTTCTAAAAGTATTGGAGTTTTTTCAAGTAAAAACGGTTCGCCGCCGGATATTGTTAAGTGTTTTATATGTTTGATGTTTTCAATAACTTCATCAAAATGTGCATCAAGATTTAACACTCGAGACCACATCTGCACATTTGCAGGGCCAAATATTATCTTTTCAGGATTGCCTATACCGTTGTAGCCGTGTTGTACAGTTTCTGCATCAAACCCTTTGTCTTTTAAGGTATGACGGATATGTAAATTTTCTTTGTAGATTAAACTACTATCATTTGTATTACACATTCGACAAGCACTATTACATTTATTACCAGTTCGAAGTTCGACATACGGAGGAAATGTTTTTATTTTACCGTCATTGTCCTTTGCTTCTTCTACAAAATCATTAAATTTTTCTAATAGTTGCTCATTATATTCCTGACGAAGGCTACTGCCGCCGGCATCTTCTATTTGATAACAATTTTTACACATGTCTAAGTGTTTATTTTCTAACATCCTCTTGCGAACAACTTTCATAAAATTGCTATTCCACACCTCGTCTATTGATTGATTGCCTATAAAATAACTTTTTCCAAAATCGTCTACAATGGGGTCTTCTGTAATACAGCACATTTTTATTAAGCCGCTGCTCATATTATGATTACAAATAAACGGCATTATACAAAATTTATCGTTTTTACTCATATTTTTTCCTTAGATATTTCTATATCTACTGCACAACTACAATAATCTTTAGGACAAACAACTGGATTTCCATCTAACTCTAGTTTGCCTTCATATATATTACCTACTTTACCGCCAACATGACAATATCCTTTGTATATATCTCCGTTAATTTCAATAATAACTCCTTCTAGACCTAGATTACATTTGTATCCTTTAAACCTATTCATATCATTAGCTATAAGGTACTTGTAATCTACATCTACAGTTTTAACATTACCGTCTTCTACTATTTCCATCCAGTTGTCACCACGACCAAACAATCCACGACATTTATCAATCTTATGTTGCGGAGGTGTCCAGTCGCCTCGATAGTTTGGCGGGTTTCGTAAAAATTTTAACTGAGCAGGAGTGTAGTCAATAAGACCGTTTGCATCATTACCAAAATCTTTTTGGATGGGCAAGTATGTTACTTGTATATTTTTGTGTCCTTTAAATTGCTCACCTAATTCTAAAATAGTATCCCAATGGTCAGGTTCCATCATTAAATCTAAATTTACCCAACAGTGTTTAATTAAATAATCAATATTTTTTGCAAGTTTATTAGGCTTAGTCCAATTAGCATGGTAACTCATAACTAGATGATCAATATAAGGCTCAGCTTCCTTCCACCAATCTAATCCACGACTACCGTTAGTAGTCATTGTAATTTCGCAACCACGTGTATTAAGGTATTTTATCATATCGATAAATTGTGGATGAAGTGTTGGTTCACCACCGCTAAATGCAAATATTATTTTATTATTCGGAGCAATTTCTTCAATCTGATCTACAAATCGTTTAAGAACTTCCATATCAATAGGCGTAGTTTTACCGTCATTTAAATTTGGGGGACAATAACTACATCTAAAGTTACAGAAATTATGTAAACTCCATGTCACAAAAAACGTGTCACGATCTTCAATAAAAAATATTTTATTTAAATGCTTTGACATAATTGATAAAATCCTTTTAATTCTGGAAATGCTTCTAAAAAATTTGTGCTGCGGCGACGGTCATGCTCGTCTACAAATATTGCAAAATCTTTTCTATATGTACTAATTTCCTCTTTTGTAAAGTCAGGAGTAATCATATAATCTTTTAATCTACGAATTTTATCAATAGTAAGTTTAGGAAAGTTATTATCTGTCATATATAAAATTGCGTCATCGAGATATGTACTATACTCAGTTGGTAATATCTGTATGCATTGGTGTGGCGGATATCTTAAATAAGGCGTATCAAAACTAATGCGGCCTTTGTACTCCGACCGTAACTCATTCATATACTCCATGAACTGTTTTATACCCGGTACACTAAACACATTAAATGTAGATGTAAAACTTACTCTACAACCAGGAACTTCATCTAGGAAACGTCTCACATTACGTTTAAACTGCTCATAGTCTAAGCCAGTTCGACCGTATTCAGCTTGTATTCCTGTGGCATCTAAACTAGCAAACATCTTAAATACTCCAACTTTGTTTACCATATCTTTGCCTACACGAATAGTTTGATCTATTAGTTTATCAGGTACGCACATATTAGAATTAATAACTACTTCTAATTTTTTATTTGGGTTTTCTGCAATATAATTTAATAATGTAAATGTATGTTTACTCATTAATGGCTCGCCGCCAGTAACACGCAATACATGCATATGAGGATACGCATCTGGCAACCATTTCCAAAACGCTTCTACATAAGGATTATAGTCTTTGTCTAGTATAAAGGGTAATGGCTCATTAGGTTTAATATAATCATTAAATTCTGTACTAGTTTTATATCCGCCATGTTGTTTTACTTCTTCTAACCACTTACTACTAACAGTTGGATTGCAATAACTACATTTTAAATTACACGCAGTGCCAAAACTTACTTCTACATGTCTTGGATAAACATTTTCGTCACCAGTATAATTTTCAAAAATATGAAGATCATTTTTTGCAAAGGGTTCTGCATTACGGATAATACGGTCACTAACGTTACCTAGGTCTTCCATACGCCAGCAATAATTACATTCACTAGGCCGTTCGCCCTTCAGCATAAGTTTACGTTGACTTTTTTTAAATTCTGTATTATGTATTGCTCCGGGATTACCTTCTAATTCCTTGAGTGGAATTTTATGGGTCCAGGGATGATAACAACTGTGTGTTTCGCCTTGTGCTAAATGCAAAGTGACCATATGCCATTTAGCACTACAAAATGTATTAGATATTGTATCTGATTGTTCTAAAAGTTTAATATGTTCGTTAGATAGGTTACTACGGTCTACAGTCATTATAAAATTCCTCTAATTCTGGAAATGTTTTTACAAAATTAAAATTTTTGCGCTTGTCGTGTTCTTTATAAAAGTTATAAAATCGAGTATATTCTATAGAATCTTTACTTAGATTACTATTTATTGCATGATTATACATACGTTCAAATTTATTAATTTCAGTATCTTGGAACCCCCAGTATCCTACATGATCTTGATTATTAGACTTCATATATTCTAGATCATGTTTTATAATATCTAACATTTCTTGGGGTGCAAGACTAACTGTTTGCCAACTAGGGTAAGTTAGATAACTTATATCTAACCAGATATTTTTCCATTCTTTACTAGAGTGATTTTTTCTATAATTAATTAACCAATCTAATAGAAGTCTAAAGTTAGGAATACTTAAAAGATTATAGGTTGCCATAATTACAACTTTTGACCGCCATTTAATCATAGGTATTTCAGTTGTAACACGCATTAAATTTTTTATAAATTGATTATAATCTAATCCAGGTCGAATATATTCTGATTGCTGACCTGCACTTTCAATACTAGTATAAATTTCAAATCGTTTTACTTTTTTATTTTCAACTAAATCTTTACCAATACTAATTAATCTATCTATTAATTTATCTTGTACACACAAGTTAGTATTAATAAGAATTTCCATATCTGGATTTGGATTATCTTGCATATATTCTAATATACGCCAAGTATGCTTACTCATTAATGGCTCACCGCCAGTAATTCTAAATACTCTTAAATTTTGCGAAAGTTCAGGCCATATTTTCCAAAATGCATTCACATACGGATTATCTTCTTTTTCTGGGATAGGAGTCATGCCTTGACTTTCTAACCATCCTAAATCAGCATGTTTAAAATCTCCTAGATCATATGGTCCATTCTTGCGTATGTCTTCTTGCCATTTGGAACTAATTTGCGGGCTACAATACATGCAATTAAGATTACACGCATTTGAAAAACTAACTTCTAAATATGTTGGAAGGAATTTATCATCTAACGGGTTTTTGAGGATTTTATCAATATATTCAGAACTCCAGTATTCTGAACTCTTATAGTGCCTATCGCTTAGATCTCCTTTACCTAGATTTTCAATATTCCAACAATAGTTGCATTCATTAGGCTGTATTCCTTCTAGCATTTGTTTACGCTGTTCTATTTTATGTTTTGTATTATGTAATGCATGCGGATTTTTTTCTAATTCATCTAGTGGAATTTTATGAGGAGCCGGGTGATGACAACTGTGAGTAAATCCGTTTTGTAAATGAATTGTTACTTGAGTCCATTTAGCTGCACAAAAACTACGACTAGTTTTATTTAATGTTGTTTGTATATCTTGTGCATTATCGTTGTAATAACTCATTCTCTTTCTACAAACTTGTTTAACATACGTATTGGATTTTGATAAATTGTTTTAAAAAACTTACTTTGTTCTGCATTAAGCGGCTCAACCGAAATTGGAATGTCTAATTCATCAATAAGACTAGTGCCTAACCCTTGAATCGA
>TARA_B110000285_G_scaffold116676_1_pt1 | contig 14908 bp, 11 predicted proteins | sample TARA_B110000285 | Tara Oceans TARA_B110000285 (sample SAMEA4397756) | marine metagenome | biome: Polar Biome; feature: [SRF] surface water layer (ENVO:00010504); material: water (ENVO:00002006), including particulate matter (ENVO:01000060) such as... | depth 5 m
TTGGACAGCTACCAATCAACTTTCAGTTTCGTTTTTAGTGTCTAGCAATACGAATGATTTAATTCCGATCGACTTATCACTTTCGAATGTTACTGATTCAATTGGAAACACACTACTTGATTCACTTCAGTTGTCTTTTATTTGGAGTGATATGAAATCGCCTGAGGTTCTATCAATTGTTCCAAACAAATCCATTATTAGCGATAGTGTTTTGGGATCTTCGTTGTATTTCATTGATGTTGAATTTAACGAACCTATGGAAACATCCAATAAGCCATTGGTTATGCATTTCACAGGTCAATCTCTTACAAATTCATTGCAATACAATCTTCCTGTAAGTGACTTCGTTGATTCTTTAAACTACCGTGCCTATTATCAAGTACTTGATGAAAACACTGAAATTGAAGCCGTTCACTTAAAAATTGATTTTGGAAAAGATGCATCTGGCAACACTCAGGTTGTTGATTCGAGCCTAAATTTTATTGCCATTGATACGAAGAACCCAAGCGTTATTAATTTGAATGCAAATGACTACATACTGGATCAAATTGGGCAATCATTTGATGTCACTGCCATTTTCGACGAGCCTATGCTCAATACTGACTCTCCATCAATACAATTTAGTCCTGTTGCGAGTTCTTACCTCGATTTGGTGGACTCAATGTGGATTAATTCCTCAACTTACTTGTTCAATTACCAATTGGTTTCTTCAACAAGTCAAACGACCCAGTTTGGAGTGAACTTGAACTCTGCCGTTGATGAAGCTGGTAACACCTTAATTGAGCTAGATATAGCAGATTATTTTCAAATCGACGAAGCACTCGGGGTTGTTCAGTTGTTGGATAAAAAGCTTCTACTTTATCCAAATATTTTGAGAAGCGGAGAGCGCTTAAACATTGATGGAGATCTTGATCAAACCACTTTTCATCTTCTCAATTCAATTGGTCAAATTGTACAAGAATTGGTGTTCACCAAAGTGAATTCGAAATATGTTTCAGATGCGATCTCACTTCCTCCGGGCATGTACCTGTTAACGAATGGCCAAATGAACGCTAAAATCATAATACAATAATGAAGTTCGTATTTCTCATATTATCAATCCTTTATACAACATTCAGTTTCGGTCAAACCTTGACCGATGTTGTAAATATCCAGAACATCACTTATTCTCAAAGCACTCCCGACAATCGGGCAAACGGTATGTCGTTTTATGATTTTGACGAAGATGGATGGGATGATTTAACGCTCCCAATGAATAATGACTCTATACTTTTCTACAAAAACGTGAATGGAAATTTTCAACAAATCGGATCTTACGTTGATGCAATTGGTTATGTAAAACAAATACTTTGGGTGGATTATGACAATGATTTGGATTTAGACATCTGTATTTCCTACGAAGACGCTGGGATTCAATTGTACCAAAACGATGGTGCTTTTAATTTTACAGATATCACCGTAGCTGCTGGAATATCAAACGTTCCATTCATTGCTTATGGATTCTCTTTCGCAGACCCAGATACGGATGGTGATTTGGACCTTTACGTATGCACACATGAAATTGTTGGACAAGTTGTTTCACCTGAACCGAACAAGTATTATGAAAATCAAGGGAACGGAACATTCATTGAAAAAGCACAAATGCTGAATATTGACAATGGAATTCAACCCACTTTTATGCCTGTTTGGTTCGACTACAACAACGATCATTTACTTGATTTAGGTCTTATCAACGATAAAGAATTTTGGAATGATGCCTTGTATCAAAACATGGGGAATGGAACGTATCAAGACGTTGCAACAGCAGTTGGCATATCTAACGATGGTCACAATCCAATGTCATTATCAATAGCTGATTTCAATAATGACGGTTACCAAGATATTTTCAAAACTGCCATAGGAAGTGACTATATTTGGAATGGCTATGCCATGGATTATAAACTGTACAGAAATAACTCAGGTATCAACTTTACAGATGTTGCTCAAACCTTTGATTTGGACACCAATATTTTTGCATGGGGTGCTTTGTGGGTGGATTATAACAATGATTGTTTTGAAGACTTGTACATTTCAACCACTTTAGGAACAGGATTTTCTTCTTTGTTGTATAGAAACAATAATGGGCAATCGTTTGATCTTATGAACGATTCCATTATTGGTAACATCGTCAACACTTCTTTTTGTCCTGTAAAAGGAGACATTGATAACAATGGTTTTTACGATATTGTTGTACTGAACGATAATGCTATCCCAAACGTTTTGTTGAACAGCGGGAATGCAAATAACTATATCAAAATTGATTTGCAGGGTGCCCAATCGAATCAAAAAGGAATCGGTTCAACCATTGAAGTATATGCCAACGGTGAGCATCAAACACAAACTGTATTCTGTGGTAATGGACTCTGTGCTCAAAATTCACAACACAAAATATTCGGTGCCGGCTCTGCGACAAATGTTGATTCATTGATAGTAACATTCCCAAGTGGGATTGTGGTCCGAAAGTTTGATCTAGGAGTCAATACAAATCACCTAATTATTGAACAAGCAACCGAAGTCTTGGATCTGAATCAAGGCACAAATATCATTTATGCCTGTGTCGGTGAACAATTTGAATTTGGCGTTTCTGGCTTGTACAATTACCAATGGAACACAGGAAGTCAGGATTCTATCATCACAGTTCAGTCACAAGGCAGCTATTCATTTGAAGCGACCAATTTTGCTGGTGACACGCTGTATATTTCCTCTCCGCTATATGTATATTACGAACCGCTCTTAACGTATCAAGAAGTCATCAATCAGCCACCTTGTGGAGCGTTGAATAATGGATCGATTGACTTGTTTTTAAATCCTGCTTCAATTGTATTTGAAGTCTATTGGTCGAATGGAAACCAAGGAGCACTAAACAATAATCTATCCGCCGGCAATTACTCTTATACCATTTTAACCAATGGTAATTGCCAATACTCGGGATCTATTATAATTGCCAATGCGCCATCATTTACGGTTCAATACATTACAACGCCAGTAACGGATACCTCTCTAGGTTCGGCTGATTTGTTCATCTGGGGCGGCGTTGCACCTTATACATTCACATTAGCAGGCGATACAGTAAACAGTCCCATTACTGATTTATCAGCTGGAAATTACGAAGTAATTGTAACAGACGCGTATGGGTGCGTCGATACCGTTTTATTTACGATTAATGACATGTCTGCAGCTAGTGTGTCTGAAACGGTAATTGGTGTCGCTAAAATATACTACAATGAGGAATATGTTTGGGTCTGCGATATAAACACAAATGACATACAACACATTGAAGTATTCGATATGCTAGGAACTCTAATTCTAGACAAACACAATTGGGAAACTGATGCTGATAAGAATTGTAGAATAAAAATGCTCGAGTCTGCAGCTTCAGGCCTATATCGAGTTGTGGTAACCCACGATTCATTTGTAGAGTCAACTACCATTTTTGTAAGGTAGACTTGTCTGCTTCTGGGCTTTTACATGGTGTTGATTGAAGGCAACATTCGACGGTTATTCCAAATCACTTTTATCAGTAATTCAATAAGCAATTGGGGGTAAAGTATAACTCGTATTTTTTGATACCCATTCGAATTCATAGGAGCTTTAGTCCTATCTAACCTGCCAACAAGATTTAAGAGTAAATTATAAAAACGTGCAAGTTTATCCTCAAATCATTGTGAAAAAATCGTTGCTAAATGGATAAACCTATGAAGTTTTAGTACTTTTTAAATCATTCGAAATACAAACTGCACTTTGGTTAAATTGTTCTATGGCCTGCGTAAAAACTGCCATTATCTTGGCTAAGACCTAATAGATTCACCTAATAAAATAATGATTATGAAATTAAAGAAAGTATAAAGCCCAAATACTCATCTGACAAGTTTTGAATGACTAGCATCAGGAAGTTTAGATCAATTTTTCCAATACAAAAGTAACATATCTCGCCTGTTTCGTGAGAATTCATTTCCAAACATAAGTCTTAAGCTATTAAACGGACACATTTCCTTCGCATAAAGGAATAGTAGAGGTGAATGCTGCGATAATTATGAGAAATGATTCGTTTTTAGTCGTGAAGAACGAAACACGAAGCTCAATTCTAATCGTTACTATTCAGCAATTCTTGGGATATAACCCCGATAAGAATAACAACTCCACATCCAATAAAATTGTACATTAAGTAACTCAATTCTATCACTTCATACGATACCAATAAATGGACAATTAAAACAGTGATTTGACCAGCAACCCCTCCAATTAAAGCCGCCGTTCCTTTTGTAGACTTAAAGAATAAGGCCAACAAAAAAACACCTAAAATTGTACCGTAGAATAAAGAGCCTAAAATATTTACCAATTGAATCAGGTTTTCAAACATCCCAGCCGTAAGTGCAATTAAGATTGCCATTAGTCCCCAACCCACTGTCAACAATTTACTGATCCGAAGGTCTTTTTTCTCGTCGTCTGATTTGGACCAAAACTTTTTGTAATAATCAATGGTTGTAGTGGCGGCAAGTGCATTCAATTCACCAGCCGTTGATGACATAGCAGCAGAAAAGATAACAGCCAGGAGCAATCCAATTAAGCCGTGCGGTAAGAAATTTAATATGAAAGTGAGGAAAATATAATCTGAATCTTTGACTGCAAAATTAGGGTCAATTTTATGGAGTGATTCCTTGTAACTCCCTCGCAGCGAATCTTGTTGAATTTGTAATTTCTGGATAGCAACATTCTCATCAATATTGGAGTCCTTGAATTCTCTCAAAAGAACGCGTTTCTCTTCAAAAATGACATCGTACTCTGCTTCAATTGTCTTCAATCCACGTTCTTCAATAGCAGTCATTTCAACGTTCACTGTATTGAAAACAATGGGTGGCTTATTGAACTGAAAGGAAACAAATACCATCACACCAATGAACAAAATAAAGAACTGCATCGGGACTTTCAATAATCCATTGAACATCAATCCCATTCTCGATTCTTTCAAGGATTTGCCTCCCAAATAACGTTGCACTTGCGATTGATCCGTTCCGAAATACGAGACGAAAAGAAAAAGTCCACCAGTAAGCCCTGAAAGCAGTGTGTAGCGATTGCCAAGATCCGGAGACAAATCAATGATTTCCATTTTCCCCAAACTTCCAGCAATATCGACTCCTTCCATGAATCCAATATTCTCTGGAAAGCTTTCAACGACAAAGTAGAAGGCAATGAACATACCAGTCATAATAATACCCATTTGCCATTTCTGCGTCAGGGAAACCGCTCTGCTTCCACCAGAAACCGTGTAAATAATTACGAGCCCACCAATCAAGAGACAAGTAAGTTGAAGGTTCCAACCTAAAATAGTCGATAGAATAATGGACGGCGCATAGATTGTAATTCCGGCAGCCAAGCCACGAGAAACCAAAAACAAAAAAGCAGTAAAAGACCTTACTCTAACGTCGAAGCGTTGCTCCAAATATTGATAGGCGGTATATACTTTAAGACGGTAGTAAACGGGTAAAAAGAATATGGAAATTAGAATCATTGCCAGAGGCAACCCAAAATAGAATTGTATGAATCCCATTCCACTTTCATAGGCTTGTCCAGGTGTCGATAAAAAGGTTATTGCACTGGCTTGAGTGGCCATAATCGACAATCCAATTGTTGCCCAGTTTTCGGTGTTATTGCCTTTTAAGTAACTCTCTAAATTGTTATTCTTACGCGTCTTCCATGTTCCATAGGCAACAATTACTATAAGCGTACTCATTAATACAAACCAATCAATTCCACTCATGATCCGTACGAATTAGTGATCCATAAATACACGGCAATCTGAACGACCAAGAAAACGATCAATCCAATGTACCAACTCTTCCAATTCGTAGAGTCCTTCTCTTGTTCGGGTTCCGGCACGTGGTCTAGCCCTTGGTCCAGCTCTTCATCACTCATGGCTCATAACTTAAAATATTAGCAAATAAGCGGTAGGCTCCAATCACACCATTTGGCAGCTCACGGAAAAATGAAATCCCTGAATAAACAAATTGTCCTTTTCCATATTTCGCAACGATCAACGCTCCCGTTTGTGCATCTTCGCCTTGATCCGCCCAAGAGAAAAGAGGCGTATACTCCTCGTCCCAGTTGTTGGCAAAATACAAGCCACGTTCTTGAACCCAATTTTCAAAATCGGTTTGCGTGATTTTATTTGGCGAATTCATGATTTGATGCTCTGGCTCTAAAAACGTTACCTCCGCGTCTTCTTCTGTTACACGATTTCTAGACAACTCAAAAGGATAAGGTCCAAATTGCTTTCCTTCTAATGAACGGTAGGCTGTGTTGTATTGCATTAGCAGATTCCCACCATTCTTTACATATTCATTCAAGCGTTCTGAATAATTCAAAAGCTCAGGATGCACATTGTAAATACGAATACCTAAAACAACGGATTGGTATTTCGCAAAATCAATACTTGGAATGTCTTTTACTTCAAAAAAGTCAAGTTTGAAACCGAGTTGCTCAATCGCTTGTGGAACTGCATCATCGACACCTTTGATGTATGCAATTCGGCCCGCTTTTATCTTTGCATCAAGCACGGTACATTGCATAAATGCCGTTCTAAACAATGCTTGCGTTGGAATGTGATCATAAGTAATTTCCTTGTAGTTGAACAATTTCGTTCCGTCTTCTTGAGATAATTTGACAGTTCCGGATTTTGCATCTTTAGCAGCTTCAACTGTTAATACAAACCATTCTTCAGCATGCATCGTATTGAATTCCAAGTGAATTTTATTTGGAGAAATTGTCCAGCCTTTTGGTGCCGTTATATTCAATGTTGTGTTTAAGCTGTCTCTAAAATTTTTGATTTTTATTCGAACTTCTTTTGGCTCCCCAGATTTTGTTAGGAGTTGTTGCTCTTCGAAACTTGCCGTATATCCTGGAGTAGAAATCAAAGGCCGACGTCGTTCACCGTAAGAGGGATCGCGCCATTTATAGGCAGCTGGAATTGAAATACTAAAGGGTTGGTCATCAACCAAAAAAGTAAATTTCAAAGTAATACTTGGTCGGCTCTCTGGTGCACAAAAATCACTTGAATCTGAAACTTTAAAAGTAGTTCCAAAGGGTTCATTCAGCCAATACGGATTTGAAATATCCGTTTTACCATTTGATTTAAGATCCAAAGCAAGAGGTTCATTCAAGAGTAACTTTTCGTCCAGTTCAAATTTCTCACCAGTGCTCATTTCCACTTTAGATAGAAGAACCGACAGCCCAGACCGGTTAATTAAATTGGCTTTTAGAAGTACAGAATCTCCTTGATTGAATGAGAATTGTTCTCCCAAGACCTCAGCATGCAGCCCAAGGCAATCCTGAATAATGGTCTCACAACGTTGAATTTTTTCATCGAAAATATAAGAAGAAGGCAATTGCTTTAAACGTTGCAAAATCTTAAGAAGTCTCGGCACATTGTTCGAAACGGTAACGAAGTCAAAGTTGTCTAGTGCAGATTGAAAATCGATTTCCAATTGTTTATCGGCAATACCTGTCCAAGTTTGACTTGTTTTTTCAAAAAACGACCCTTCTAATTTATCCCCTTCTAAGTGCTTAAAATATTCGATACGGCTTCCGCGCTCAACAATTCCTCCAAACCCTTGGCACTTGTGTTCGCTGCGGGCTAATGTGCCAATTTCATTGTACGACATGCCTAATTGCGCATTGAAACCGCCAATATCCGAAATCAAATAATTTGGATCGCCTTGGGCCATGTCTTTTATGTTATCGTCCCACCAATAAGATGTGTTCCAATACACTGAGGTGGATTGCCACGTTCCATAAGCTTGTACTTGCCTTGGCTCGTATTCTAAATCGGCCGCTTTACTAAACGCCTCGATCGCCAAAAGTGATGATGCCGTATGGTGTCCATGACCCGCGCGTTCATCAGGCGGAAATCGTGTAACAATTACATCGGGCTTGAATTTGCGAATGATCAATACCAAATCGGACAGTAAAATATCTCGGCCCCAAAGTTCAAAAGACTCTTCGGCAGATTTTGAATATCCAAAATCAACGGCTCTGGAAAAATATTGTTTTGCACCATCGTGAGAGCGTGCTGCCAATAATTCTTGGGTCCGTAAGACACCCAATTCTTCGCTCAATTCCTCCCCGATTAGGTTTTGACCTCCATCTCCACGCGTTAATGAAAAGTATGCCGTTTCTGCTTTTTCGCCCAAAGAAAACCAAGCCAAAGCCCTCGTATTTTCATCATCGGGATGCGCAGCAACATACAATACTCTTTTTAAAGAGTGTAATTTTTGAAGGTTTACAAATATTTCCCCGTTGCCTTCATTGGCAAAGGAGAAAAGAGATGAAAATGTAAAATATAAAAGGATTAAATTCTTCAAGGTGTTTGAATTAAGTATGCTCAAATTTACCCATTAAATGCTTAACACAAATAACCTAATCTTAAACGAATCATACAAAGTGTTAAAGCTTCAAAAGAATAGGATTTAAAGAGCATGCTTGGTTCAACGCAAATAAAACACCCCTGAGACAAGGCTAAATAAAGGACTTGCGCATCATTTCAATTCTACATATTGAATAAACCAGGGCTTAGGAGTAAAACGACGAGGTAATATTCATTTACAACAATGATCTATATAAACCCAATTGTTTCCTTAATTTTGATCTTGAAATCTGAAAAACTAGAAACATGAAAAAAATAATGATTGCCCTTTTGACATTGGGGAGCTTTTCTTTAACAGCTCAAATTACAACTCCGGCACCAAGCCCTGCGGCAAAGGTATGGCAAACAGTTGGACTTACTGAAGTTACAATTGACTATTCAAGACCTTTAAAACGGGACCGTGTGATCTTTGGTGACCTTGTGGCATATGACAAAATGTGGCGCACGGGAGCAAACAAAAACGCAATGATTACGACAAGCGAAATCCTCATCTTTGGAACTGATTCTTTAAAAGCGGGAACGTATTCGATTTTCACAACACCTAAAAAAGGCAATTCATGGGACGTTTATTTCTACATGGATACTGAAAACTGGGGAACTCCAGGAGAATGGGATGAGAATTTAGTTGCGGTGAAAACAACAGCAATAGTAAGTGCGTCTAATACAATTACAGAGTCGTTTACAATTGCAATTGAAAATGTTACGATGAATGGTGCTGAACTAAGTTTTGCTTGGGACGATACGAAAGCGGTCGTTTCTTTTGCTGTACCAACGAATGACGCGGTTTTGGAAAGCATTGATAAAGTAATGAATGGACCAAGTGCTGGAGATTTTTACTCGGCTGCGAGTTTTTACCTTACTCAAAAGACAGAACTTGTATTGGCTTTGAAATACATCAACAATGCGTTGGATATGAAGAAGAATAAGCCATTCTGGTACCTGCGTAAAAAAGCATTGATTCAAGCAGAAATGGGTGATTTCAATGGAGCAACGGCAACAGCCAAACTTTCAATGGAATCAGCTAAAGATGCAGGAAATGAAGATTACGTTAATTCGAACGCAAAGTCGATTGAGGAATGGAGTAAAAAAAAATAGAGTTTACCAATTGATAATAAGAAAGCTTGTCTGAAAAGACAGGCTTTTTTTGTGGATAATTTTCTGGTGATGAGCCGCCAATGGTTTTAAAAAGCACTTGAATCAGTTAAGCTTATTTGCCCACGCTAAACAAGATTGTAACCCTTTAATTTTAAAGTATCGAAAATGCGACAATGACCTGGAATAGAAAATGAACTTCTTCTAAAAGAGATTCATCATAGGGTAAAAAATAATTTGCAGATAATAAGTAGTATGTTGAATCTTCAATTTGGTTCGTTTGATGAGCCCGCGGTTCTTGAATCACTTTTAAAACCAAGGATCATATAAATTCAATGGCAATTATCCCTAAGAAAATTTACCTTTCTGAAGCTTTGGACTCAATTAACTTTGATGATTACTTGAACAATCTAGCGACAGCTATTCAAACCAGTTATTCTGGCACTAAAACTATTGAGATAGACTTAATTAAATCAGGTATTGCTTTCGATATTGACCTTGCAATTAATCTTGGGCTTATCATTACGGAACTATTAACCAATGCTCTTAAACATGCCGATACAAAAAAACAGGGAAGTATCAAAATGGAATTAAAAGCAAGCGACAGAAAAAACACCAATTAATTGAAGAAGGATAACGGAGTCGGGATGGATGGAAATCTTAATCTAAATAGACAAAAGTCCTTTAGTCTGAAAATTGTTGATGCGCTCACAGAACAAATCAATGGGAATTTATGCACGGAATCCATCGACGGGCTTAAGTATTTGATCACATTTAGTAAGTAGGTGTTTTATGCACTTTAGTTTAACATTTAACTTTCGTACTTTTACATTATGAAATTCATCCTTCTACCTTTCTTGTTTCTTACACTTTTATCCAATGCACAATTGCAGGACTACAACAAAGAGCGCTTGCACCTTGACAAACGATTGATGGTAGGTCTCGGAAGTTGGGCAACAGCCAATTTGGCGGCAGGCGCTATCGGTTGGGCAACAACTTCAAAAGGTCATGCTCATTATTTTCATCAAATGAACTTCTTTTGGAATACTGTTAATTTGGGTTTGGCAATTCCCGGTTATTTCAAGGCACGAAAAGGAGCAACCGATCTTTCTTTTGCCGAAACAATTAAAGAACAACACAAAACGGAAAAGATCTTCTTATTCAATACAGGACTTGATATTGCATACATGACGAGTGGTTTGTTACTCCGGAGCGAAGCCAAATCCAATTTGGAAAAACGCGATCAATTTGAAGGGTTTGGAACCAGCATTCTCATGCAGGGAGGATTTCTGTTTATTCTCGATATAACTGCCTACATCTTGCACAAACAACATGCAAGTCAAAAGTTAAATGGATTTCTTAAAAATCTTGAAATGAGCCAAACAGGGGTTGGTTTGCGCTGGAACATTCCTTCTCTTGCAGCACAGCGATCTCAACTGGTAAAACATTGACGCCGAATTCTTAAGTATCTTCTTTATTTTTCAACATGAAATTATTTGAACCCTATCCGCTGGGATCCTTAGACTTGAGCTCTAGAATTGCAATGGCACCCTTAACGCGCTGTCGTGCAGTGAACGAAAACACACCGAACAACTTGATGGTTGAATATTACCGTCAGCGGTCTGGAGCTGGAATTATTATAGCGGAAGGAACATCGCCTTCTTCCAACGGGCTTGGGTATAAAAACATTCCGGGGTTGTTCAATGAGGCACAATTGGAAGGTTGGAAAAAAGTAACTCAAGCTGTTCATGATGAGAACGGAATAATTTTCTTGCAAATAATGCATACCGGCAGGGTCGGACACACGAATAATTTACCCAAAGGTGGTCGGTTATTGGCTCCGTCGGCAATAGCACAGGCGGGAGATATTAGCACTTATGATTTAGAAAGACAGCCCTACCCTGTTCCAGAAGCAATGTCTGTTGAAGATATTAAAACGGCGGTTCAAGAATTTAGAATATGCACCGAAATGGCAATTGAAGCTGGATTTGATGGTGTTGAAATTCACGGAGCGCATGGGTATTTGCCCAATCAATTTCTTGTCCAATCAAAAAATAAACGGTCAGATCTTTATGGTGGAAATCGTGAAAACCGCCTTCGTTTTTTACGAGAAGTGCTGACAGAATGCATTGAAGCCGTTGGATCAGAAAAAGTTGGGCTTCGGATTTCACCTTTCAGCTATGCAGAGGCTGAGGATGAAGTAAAGGAATTGTACGACACGTACACTTCTTTGGCTGAAATATTGAACCCTCTGAACCTTGCTTATTTGCACCTTAGTCATATGGGTGATCCTGTGGGGGTCAAGTTTGAATTGTGGAGAATTCTGCGTTCCATTTATCAGGGAAATTTAATGCTCTGCGGTGATTTCACACAAGAAAAAGCAGAAGAAGTCCTTGAAAAAAACGAAGCAGATTTAATTGCTTTTGGCCGTGATTACATTGCCAATCCAGATTTGGTTGAGCGTTTCAAGAACAATTGGTCATTGGCAGATCGTGATAATTCTCAATGGTATGGTGACGGAGCAGAGGGCTATACGGATTATCCAAATTACGAATAACTAGTCTATGATCCGTTTTATTTATTTGGTTCACATTCATTTATATTTACTTCCACTGAATGTTTAAGAAATAAAATTCATAAACTAAATCTCAACTTCGTTCTGTTCCGGCTCTTCCCTCGGCTGCCGTTGAATTAAAAACAAAGAAAGAAGTCCGAGCGCGACAATTGCGAGCGTTTGTGCACCCCAAGCGAAGATTCCCAAGGCGGCAAAATGGACACCATCCAATGCCAAAACTTTTGTGACCCAAACAGGATATGCGCCAATTCCACCAGGCAGAAGACCAACGGCAACCGCTGAAACGAGGAAAATGCCAAAAACGGTATCAATTCCAATTCCAGCCGTTTGCGGAAAAGAAAGCGCGAAAAGCCACAAAGCACCAATGTACGCGCCCCAAATAAAGAAGGTATGTGCTATAAATGCCCACTTTTTCTTCATCGTCCAAATTGACTTTATTCCTTGGTAAAACCCGAGAAACTTCTCTTTGACAAAGCGCTTGAATTTTTCATTTTTGAAATAGAAAAATAGACCTACACTGCCAATCACAGGGAATACAAGAAGAATGTATATTGTCCAATTAGAACTCGATTCTCCTGAATTTGTGATCGCATCAATATCACCCGAATTTATTCTTAATAACCCCGTAATTAGAAAGATCAAGCCGAATACCATTGCGTCAATTACACGCTCAACGACAATGGTTCCAAACCCCTTTTCAAACGGAATTTTCTCGTATTTCGCAAGAAGGCTTGCACGGGCAAATTCACCGGATCTTGGTAAAGTGTAATTAATCACATACCCGGCCATAACGCCGTGATATACATTTTTCAATTTGGGTTTATATCCCAGAGGCTCGAACAAAAAAAGTGATCGGTATGCCCGACTAAAATGACTAAGAAATGTAACGAGCAGACCTAAAAAGGCCCAAAAGTAATTGGCGTGTTCAATGGCATGCTTTGTTTCCCGAATGTCCTTCTCGCTAAGTCCGCTTAAAAAATACCAAGTCAAATACATCCCAATGGAAATTGGAACAATAATTTTCAAGGCTTTTTTGAGGGTATCATTCATGAATTAGAACGTGTAAATGACAAAGATGAACTTATTAAAAGAAATTCTTTCTTAAAGTTAGAATAAATCCCATTAAATTGGCGGCATGGAGCAAACCTCTGAAGAACGAAAGAAGTTCTTAACTGAATTGAATGAAACTGCGAACTACACCGCGGTAATTCTGCACGGGGAAGAAGTTTCTAAAGTTCGGGTGAAGCAAATCAAAAAGTACTTCCGAAAAACGCACAAGATGCTGCATCGGATTTCTATCATGAAGGGCGACATCAACAACAACTCCTTTAAATATTGCTATGGGGGGAAAATCCTCGCGCGAAAGGTATTGCTAGAATTGGGTGTTGTAGAAAAGATGCAGACGAAATACCGAAAAACTGCGTATCGGATGCTTCTTGTGCCAGAAGAAATGGACATGGAATTGGTGTCTCGAATTATTGTTGAAGTGTATTTGAAACGGAATGAAATTGAGCCGTTGTAGGTCTTGAATAAAACTCTTAATTCTCCGAATATGCCAAAATTGGTTCCAATCCAATTATTTGCAACACTACTAATAGTTTAAAAAAGGGATCGTAATGTGCCATTTTATCTCCTTCTAATTTTATTTTTCTCTCGAAATTGTTTCTGAATTCATCCTTTGATCAATCATCTTAGTAATTTCATCTATTGCATACTCTTCACCATCTACGGTATATTTATCATCCGCTGTCACATTCACTGTCATCAAAACTTCAGAAGCAATAGAGTCTTCTATTTTAGATTTCGAAACACTAATACGAGCTTGTTGATTTGAAATAACATATTCCAATTTATTTTCACATTTAGAACAATCCTCTGCACAAGAAAAAAGAAGCAGGAATAACAAGGATGGGACAAATTTAAGCAAGCTCAAAAGTAATAATTGATCCATAAAAATTTACTTTCCGTTGAGAAAAGGGCTATCTTTAGAAAATGAAAACGATACTTCTAATTCTCTCCTTACTGTTCATTTCTAGCACTGCCAACGCGCAATTGTGGAAGGAAATGATGAACGATCCCAGCGTAAATGTTTACGATGTTGTTATCGAAGCCGAAAAACATTTTGAGTCCATTGACATCACAAAAAAAGGTTCTGGATGGAAAGGATACCAACGATGGCTTTACGAAACGGAACCTAAATTTTATCCTTCAGGAGATCGAAGTTCAGTGGATCCTTACTTTGTAAAAAAAGCATCTGAAGGTTTTACACCATCGAGCTCCATGGCATTATTCGATGGCGGCTGGGAAGAATTAGGCCCTCACTATTTAGAACAAATTACAGGTCATTATTCCGCTGGATTGGGCCGAGTTGAATCCTATTATTCTGACCCAACAGACCCATTAAAAATCTATCTTGGTTCTCGAAGTGGCGGTTTTTGGCGTACTGTTGACGGTGGAGTCACTTGGACGGAAAGCACAACTGATTTTTTGTTTGCCACAGGTGTAAACACGATGTCCGTTTCTCCAACCGATTCAGATTCTATTTACATCAACGTTCGGAATTCTAGAAATGGAACGACACATGGGATCCACCTTTCAACAGACGGAGGTGATACATGGAATGTGACAAATTTCAATCCGACGAACTTACTTTGGGGTGGAATGGGAACGAACCGTCAGATTTATCAAATTGCGCACCATCCAACAATCCCAGGATTGATATTTATTGGAACGAATGAAGGTCTTTTTCGGTCTGCGGACAACTTGACAACATGGACAACTCC
>TARA_B110000285_G_scaffold72830_1_pt1 | contig 14847 bp, 15 predicted proteins | sample TARA_B110000285 | Tara Oceans TARA_B110000285 (sample SAMEA4397756) | marine metagenome | biome: Polar Biome; feature: [SRF] surface water layer (ENVO:00010504); material: water (ENVO:00002006), including particulate matter (ENVO:01000060) such as... | depth 5 m
TTGGGATATACGAAACACTTTTTTATTTCAGAAAACACGAAAAACCAATTTAGAGCATAATGCAGCAAAACCGAAAAATACAAAAATAGTTTGACTGCACAGTTTTTTTTGTAACTTTGCGTTAGCAACTTTGGCGGATGTTTAGTAAATCTTAAATTAATCTTATAATGATATAAGATTAATCTTATAATGTTATATTATAATATAATATGCCAAAAGTTGAAATTGATTATTCAAATACAATATTTTACAAAATTTACTGCGTAGACCCAGCAATAATGGATTTGTATATTGGCCATACTACTAATTTTGTTCAGCGTAAACATGGTCATAAACAGAGTTGTATAAATACCAAATGCAAAAATTATAATTGTAAATTATATAATTATATACGTGAGCACGGTGGATGGAATAATTGGATAATGGAAATAATAGCCTTTCGTAAATGTGAAGACCATTATTCGGCGAGAAAATATGAACAAAATTATTTTAAAGAATATAATGCAACATTAAACAGCATTGACCCATTGCCTCCTCCAAAATTAAAGAACGAATTAAAGAACGAATTAAAGAACGAATTAAAGAAAGCAAAACCGTACTGTAATACGTGTAATATATATTTTAAAACAACCACATTACACGAATTTCATAATAACACGAATAAACATATGAGCCGACTCAAATTGATGCAATCCAAAACGCCGAAAAACGCCGAATTATATACATGCAAACATTGTCTTTTTAAATGCAGTAAATTAAGTGATTATACGCGTCACACAATGACTGCAAAACACAATATGATGACAAATGATGACATAAATGATGACATAAAAACGCCAAAAAATACCGCAGCATTATTACAGTCACAATTTATATGTGATTGTGGAAAAATGTATAAATATCGTCAGGGTTTATCGGTTCATCGTAAAAAATGTTTATATGAGGAACCAAAAAATAGTATGACTACAAATGAGATACCAGAACGATTAGACCCTGCATCCGTTATTAGCTTAATCAAGCAAAATGAGGAATTTAAGCAATTGATGGTAGAACAGCATACGGAAAATCTTGCATTGCAAAAGAAGCTGGTAGATGCAGTGAAAGAAGGAACTGTCATTAATAATACAACAAATAATAATACAAATAATACTCAATTTAATCTTAACTTTTTCTTGAATGATACTTGCAAAGATGCAATGAACATAACCGATTTTCTTGGTAATATGAATGTAAATATTGATGAGATCGAGTATATAGGACACCATGGATATGTGAATGGTATGACAAAGATAATTATGGATCGTCTTAAAGTGATGGACATAACGAAGCGACCAATTCATTGTACGGATATTAAGCGCGAAACAATGTATATCAAAGACCAGAATGAATGGAGTAAGGATACCGACGAGCTAACGAAGTTACGTAAGATTCTAACCCGTATAACAATGAATAATTACAGAACAGTACCTCAATGGAAAACCGCCCACCCGAAAAGTGAAGAAATGGATACTCGTGATTATAATTTCTGTTACAAAATGATGCGAGTGATATTGGGTGACGTGGAAGAAGCCCAAATAAGATTGGATAATAAAATAATCAAAACGATGTCAAAAGAATTATTTTGTAAATAGATATATCATGGGAAATAAATATAAATATATTTTTTGTCAATATATTTATATCAGGTTATGAGTAATATACCAAATCAACGTTTAGAAGAATTAATGGCGATACGTCCAACCCCAAAGGCGTTTCGTGGTATAAAAATCCAAATAAATAATAAGCCCGCTGTAGAAAACAGTTCAACTGGAATAACTGTTGCAGAAAATATAGAAGATGTAGAAAGAGATATGGAAGACGTAGAAGAAACAGCTTTAGAAATTCCACAAATACAACGCGAGTATAAAGCCCCAATTATATTTGACAAACGAAAATCCAGTATGGTAGATAGATTAGCAATATTAGCACGTATGGCAAAAAACACAAGTAGCATTGTATTTGATGAAACGGTAGACACTCCAGAAAAAATAGTAGCAAGAGACCCAATGCAAGTAATACCAGTTTTAACTGGTAAAAAGATAAATCCAAAACAAGCTGCAAATAGAGAGCTTGACCAATCCAGATTACTGATAAGCGAAGACATTGGTGCAGATGACGAAGACATTGGTGCAGATGACGAAGACATTGGTGCAGATGACGAAGACATTGGTGTAGTAAATGCACCAAAGCCTAAGGCTCGTAAATTGAAAATAAAAGGAAAGGTAATAGAAGAAACAATAGATGATGTAGATTTAACAACCGCAGTTATACGTACACAAAAGATATTTGAACGGTTACCAAAAGAGCGTGAGAAGGTAATAATAAAGGCTCCAAGTTATTATATGAATAATCGTAAAAAATTCATACAGAATATGACAGAGGTATTTTCCCAATTAGTATATGCCCCCGGTGTAGGAACAGAATATTTCACTGGCAAAGAAGATATAGAAAACAGTCAAGGAAAAGAACCAACTGCATCAAAGGAGGATTTTAAATTATTAATGCATCAAAAGATAGTGCGAGATTATTTGAATTTATATACTCCATACAGAGGATTGTTGTTATATCATGGTTTGGGTTCTGGTAAAACATGTACATCAATAGCAATAGCAGAGGGTATGAAAAGTGATAAGCGTATATGTATAATGACTCCAGCATCATTAAAAATGAATTTTTTCAGTGAACTGAAGAAATGTGGTGATGATTTATACAAGAAGAATCAATTTTGGGAATTTATTTCAACCGCGGGTAATCCAAGTTATGTGGGTATATTATCAAGAGCATTATCGTTACCGCCAAGTTATATAACAGATCATACCGGTGCATGGTTAGTAAATATAAATAATGAACCAAATTTTGCACAGCTGACAACTGGTGAACAGAAAGCAGTAGATGAACAGTTAAATGCAATGATACGAAACAAATACTCAGATATTAATTATAATGCCCCTAATATAGAGAAACAAATAGAGATATTAGCTACAAAAAATAATACAAAAAACCCGTTTGATAATTGTGTAGTAATAATAGATGAAGCACATAATTTTGTGAGTCGTATAGTAAATAAGATAAAAGTGAAAGATTCAATATCATATAAATTGTACGAGTATTTATTGAGTGCAACAAATGCAAAAATCGTGTTGTTAACCGGAACCCCCATAATAAATTATCCAAATGAAATAGGTATATTGTATAATATATTACGTGGATATATCAAAACGTGGACAATCCCGGTATCATGGGAGAAAACTGAAAAATTAAACGAGGATGCAATATATAATATGCTGGATGATGCAAACATAAAGACATATGATTATATAAATTTTACAGATAATAAGTTAACAATAACGAGAAATCCACATGGGTTCATAAACACGAAAAAACGCGGACGCGTTCCTTTAACCGGAACTCGTAAAGAACACCCAAAACCAAAGAAAGGTGGCAATAAAACAACCAGAAAGGTGCATGGCGGTACTGCAGATGCATTTACAAAATATAATGGTGTAAAATTAGATGATAGTGGAAATATAGGTGATGCCCAATTTTTGGAGTCAATAATACGTGTATTAAAAAGTAAAAAGAACAATGTATCTGTAAAAGAAACAATGATAACAGAAATTAATCATAAAGCATTGCCGGATATTCGTGAGGATTTCTTTGATAGATTTGTAGATGTGGATAAGGGTGAAACCAAAAATATTAATTTATTTCAACGTCGTATATTGGGATTAACATCCTATTTCCGCAGTGCAAAAGAGGATTTATTACCAGAACTGGAGGAAACCGATGAAGGAGATGTATATCATGTAGTAAAAACACCAATGACCTCACATCAATTTGGTATTTATGAACAAATTCGCAAAGAAGAAGCTGACCGTGAAAAGAAATCAGCAACCAATCGTAGAATGAATAAAGCAGATGAATTATATAAAGTATCATCCACCTATCGTATATTTTCAAGAGCAGCATGTAATTTTACATTTCCGGAAAGTATTCAACGTCCAGTGCCAGATAAGCGTATAATCTCAACAGAAGGAGAAGACGAAGATGACATAAATGAAGATGTAGTAGATAATATATCAAGTGGTCAAATAACTGTGGATAATACAGGTAAACCACCGGAGGAAGGTGTAGAAATAAATAGTAGTTATGCAAGACGTATAGAAATTGCGATGGAAGAGGTGAGTCGTAAAGTGGAGGGTACAAATATAAGCCAATATTTATCAAAGGATGCATTGCCTGAGTATAGTCCAAAGTTCGCCAAAGTACTTGAGAATCTAATGGAACCAACAAATGTAGGTTTACATTTATTGTATAGTCATTTCCGTACGATGGAGGGAATCGGTTTAATGCGTTTAATATTATTGGCAAACGGAATGGCCGAATTTAAAATAAAGCATGAAGGCGACAGTTGGACATTAGATATAGCAGAAGAGGATATGGAAAAACCCAAATTTGTATTATATACAGGTACAGAAAGTGCAGATGTAAAGGAGATAATTCGTAATATATACAATGGAAATTGGGAGTTAGTGCCAAGTGGAATCGTGACTGAACTACGAAAAATATCAGAAAATAACATGTATGGTGAAATAATCAAAACATTAATGATTACCGCATCTGGTGCGGAAGGTATAAATTTGCGTAATACTCGTTATGTACATATAGTAGAACCCTATTGGCATATGGTAAGGACTGAACAAGTGGTCGGTCGTGCTCGCCGTATAGGTAGTCATGTAGATTTGCCTGAAGAATTGCGTACTGTGAAAGTATTTTTGTATGTATCAACATTGAGCCAGGAACAGAAAACAGATGGAAAAAATGTAGAGTTACGTATTCGCGATGTAAGTAGAATAGACAAGAAAACCCCAGTAACGACCGATGAGACATTATATGAAATATCCAGTATAAAACAGCGAATAAATAATGAAATATTACGTGCAGTAAAGGAAACTGCTGTGGATTGTAATATTCATTCCACATCAAATGGCGATAAAGGAGAAGATTATGTTTGTTATGGGTCGGGTATGGTTGATTCAAACAATTTTTCGTCACATCCAACATTAGATAAAGATAGTAAGATAAAAGATGGGTTGGACATGAAAACAATAAGTTGGAAAGGTGTAAGAAAAAATATAAATGGTGTAGATTATGCAATGAACCCAAAAACCCGACAATTATATAATTTGGATAGTTTTAGACGTGCTCAAAAAATGGAGGGTGATTTAATTTATGTAGGAAAATATGAAATACATAATGGTGTGGATAAAATAGTGTAATTATTACATCATTAGTAAGTATCATATATTCAAGAGAAATATATGATATATGGGTTATACCAAAAATAGATTGTAAAAGAAGACATACGCAAATCCAATTTCAAAAATAACATCATATGCTAAAACACAAAATGTCTCCATATTGGTAGCAGGAAGTATATTATATTTTTGAACAATATTATATGGATACTCATGATTATCAATAAGATCAAATTTATTTTTGATGTAAACCTCAACCTGTCTGAATTTGAAAAGCCATGCGAAAAAAGTCCAAAATGAACAAATATAAATCATCGTAGCAAACATATAGGTTTGTCGCAATTGATGTTCAGGATAATGAAAAAAACGATGAATATTATACAGAGTAACCGTACTAATATAACCAACTGAACCGACCGTATTGATTTGTCGTTTAGAAGATTTACTAGCATTAGATTTGAAAAACATATGAGTAATCATGAGAATAATAAAAATATGCATATGTAATAAATAAAAAGGTTCATGTATTCTATCCCCATAATAGAGACCTAATGTAGTGATAAATCCACCTTCTTGAAATCCTTGTAATAAAATACCAATGGGTGTAGATACCTGTATTTTGCTGTTGTTAAATGAAATACTCATAGGTTTAATAATACGGGTTTTACTAATATGTAAATACAGTTCAACGCAAGACCAAATTGTGGTAGAACCACATAATATAAAAAAACAGTCATATGAGTTCCTGTTTATATAATCATCAACACAAAGTATAGAAGAAAAAAAGCAATAAATAATTTTGGTATTAGCATTTGTTGCAAAGTCACCTTTACGAATAATATAATATTGATTATCAAATAATAACATATCTTATAATATTATGATATTATATTAGTTAGTATGCGTTATGTTTATGTATTGGAATAATTAAAATTTTCGGCGTTGGAAGACAATACCTTCAAGCTTATACCAATACTCATCTACCGTATCAACCGATTTAAATGAAGTACCATCATTGAAAATAATTTCTATAGTTCCATTGACGAATTGATTATTAGATGCAATTGTATATGCACCAGTCGTATTAATCTTATTAATTTTTTTCCCCTCAATCTGTGTATTGCTGTCAACTGCAAATGTGGTAGCATCTGCATCAGTATATATATTCATCGCTACCCCGGAAAAGAATCCAGCCCTCATAATATCAGTTATATCGCTGTTTAATTTAGAATAGTTATTGGTATTAAGTATTGTTGCCATTTGTATACTAAACGATTATATATTATTACAACAAAATAAATTTATCTATATTATATTTCCTAAACTGCTATATCTTAGATAAAATAAATTTATATATTCAATCCACCGTGATATATGTAGCATACAGCCGCATAGTAAACACGATATAGCATTCGGTTATACTCATATAAAAAACTGTTTATGACACAACCGTTAAATATTCATCAGTGTAAAGTATTGTAAATCATGACAATAGACGCATAATGATATAATTAAGGTGCGTATAATTTAGTAAAATACATTTATAAATAATTACATATAAAAACAAACGCACATATATGTTATTAAAATAGTTAGGGAAATGAACGAAGAAAATAATGTAATGACCATAAAAACCGTACAAATCCAACCGATTCGTAATATGATAACTGCAATAAAGGATATTTTAACGGATGCAACCATTACATTTACAAAGGATGGTATGAAAATAATTAATTTTGATAAAACCCATACAATATTGGTAAATGTTACCTTAAACTCTCATAAATTTGAACAATATAATTGTGACCCAGAAAAAATAATTGTTTGCACGAATACATTGCATTTATTTAAAGTGATTTCAACCATGTCAAATGATGATACATTATCTATGTATATAGATAAAGCAGACTATCACGATGGGGTGGTTTCTCATCTTGGTTTACAATACGACAATGGTAACATAAAACAGTGTTATTGTCAAAAATTACGATTAATTGACCCAGATATGGAAGAGTTGGTCGTACCTGATGTAGAATATTCAACAATTATTAATTTACCAACGACTGATTTTCAGAAGATAATTCGTGATTTAAATGGAATTTCAGACAGAATAGAAATTAAATCAGTGGGAAATGATTTAATATTTTCGTGTGAAGGCAATTTTGCGAGTTCTAAAATTTATCGGTCGGAGTCAGATGGTAATATGGAATTTATTCAAAAAAATGATGCATCAGTAGTCATCCAAGGCGAGTTTTCATTAAAGAGCTTGAGTCATTTTATAAAATGTACACCATTATGTACCCATTTAGAAATGTATTTGGGAAATGATTTGCCATTAATTGTAAAATATGACGTAGCTTCATTGGGTTCAATTATGTTATGTTTAGCTCCATTGCCTCCAGCATAAAAAATAGTAGACATAAGTTATAATATGTTAGATAAACTAAACATTTTGTTCAAATCGTTCCTTTGCTTTTACATATTCAGTGCCAGTTTCGGGAGCATATAATAAATGTAGTGATACAGTTTGATACCTGTCAATAATGGCAACAAACTGATTGTAGCTATTTATGGAATTAGTAATAGATGCACTTTCAAACGAATTGCAGGGAACTCCATATTCTATGCTGCGTTGAATGTGTATATTTTTAGCGTCATCAATTATTTGGTTTGTAATAGGTGTATCTGGTAAAATAGGCAATTGACCATGTAAATAGTATCTCCCATTAGACAATTTATCGTTAGCATTATCGTAATATTCTTGTAATACATTTAATTTCAAATCGTAAAAATAATCAGAGTTTTCTTTAACAAAATCAATAAGTTGATTAAGTGATGGAAATTGGTTATGTACGTCAGCCATTGTGGTAAATATTGTTATGTTATATAAATATAACAATATTAATCAATTTTTTATATATTTAAATAGTAATATTTTTACTGGATTGAATTGTAACAGAACCAGTATGATTTGTCATTGTGACATTTTTAATTGGAGTATACACAATAGACACATTTTTTTGAGATTTATAGTTAGAATATTGTTTGCATAGAATAGCCCCTTGTTTGATAATATACATCAATTGTTTTTTTTGGAATGAAATATCATTTGGTAAACAAGCAATAACATGACAAGATGCTTTATCATCAATATGAAACCAAATATCGTCAGGATTAGCATTTTCTATAATGTCAAAGTTGTCTTGTGCATTTTTACCAACATGAAATTGAATATCCATTCCAAGTGGTCCAATATATTTGTCAATGACTTTCATTTTATTCTATTAATATAATATTATTATTAAATCATTATATTAATCAATTTTGTATGAAAATATATTTTGTTTTATTTGGAAGAAACTAAATTCACATTACCATTAGATGATATAATGGTAAATGATTAAAATTCAGGTTCATGCTTTTTAAATAAACAACCCTGTTTGGATAAATTTGGTATAGATACAATACATCCAGGGTCTTGTAAATTGGTATTTGATAGCCAAATTTTAATAATGCAAAAGTTTTTTTTGGGTGAAATAGTAATACCATTGACGTGCGTACAATGTTCACTTTTATCACAAATAGATTCCCCACATAAATAGTAAAACAAATGTTTCCATACTTCAGGAACATTTTTATTCCCAACTTTATAAGAAAAACACCCTCCGTTTCTATTTTTGGGGTCTTCCCACATGGGTGTAATTCCTGCTCTCATAACAAATAGCATACAATTACGAACCACATAATCATTTATTTTATGATTTAGTTCAATCACGTTTTCAACTGAGTTGATATTGTCCATTAATACTGTGTAACTTGCTAAGTCCCAGCTTTTATTAGTTGGTAAATGGTAATACATATTCCATTTATCATTTAAAAGATGTAATTGGGGTGGAATACTCACTGCATCCATAGTGATTACTCCCGTATATAATAATGAGAAAAATCTTTATACCCTTTTATATGAATAGTCCAGATTATTCGTCAGTATTAATCGTTTTTACAAGATAGTCGCTTTTGTTAATAACTAAATATTGATTTGATTTCAATGTAACCATATTAATATCATTATCCATAATATTTATAATATAATCATCATTACAATTGATATCAATATTATTGTACTTGATATATCGGGTGACAAATCCTCGTGAAAATAATTCATTATTAACATACATATGATTTTTATCAACATCCATGTTGACGGTTTCGCCATTTACTTTTAGAGAAACAGATAAGAAACAAACGCTTGATGGTATGTTAAACTCGTTAATGGACTGAAAATTATTAATTACACCTCCTTTATGATGAACTCTTGATATATAAATATTATTATATTTGGCATACAGTAAATTCTCTTTGTATAAAGAGTTGAATGATTGATTTGTTAATAAATTATAGCAAGTATTAATGATATGCAGAAATGTATATGGATAAGAAATTGTGTTATTATCATAAACATAATTATAATTATCAACAGTAGTAACTGGTGAATCCTGTTGAAAATTATGTTGCATTAAATAATTAGTAGAAACCCAATAATTATGATATGGTTCTATATTTTCATTATAGTGCATTGCATATAACCATTTATAACTATATATACTGGTATCAATAGTACTTGTGATAATAGGATGGTATCTATATACATAATTGGTTAAATTTGTAATTTTATTTTTAATTTCACTATATTTGGTAAGTGCATTTAATCCAATAATGTTAATATAATTCTGTACATTATCTGTATACATAAAATTCATAAGTAAATCTTATCAATTATCTGTGTATTATTACGCAGGGTATGTTTATATTGCTTATTATAAAAAACTTCAAAATGTAGAAAATTGATAAAATAAGTATTTATATATTATATACAACAATTTACTTGCATATATGCAATATAGACAATGAAATACCTATTTAATATGCAAAACCTATGCATAGTTAAAATTCGTGCAAGTTTGGAACGCCAAACACAGTATGCAGCAACGCGTAGAGAACACTGTATAATAGCGGCATCAATGTTCCAACACCAAACACCGGGTTCAAATTGGTTATTTGATATGTATTTACGTGAAAAACAATAAGACGAAAATACAGAAAAATACAGAAAAATACAGAAAAATACAGAAAAATTGTATATTTTTTTATGAAATAACAGTTACTTCAATGGTTTAAATATCAAGTGAAATAGTATTTTTATCTGATCTATTCTTTCTTCTGTTTGTGCGTTTTGGTATATTTGAGTTTTGCATATCATTTAATGAACTAATTGATATCATGGATGAGTCATCCGTATTATGTTGGGTAGATGATAAAGGAGTCTGTGGTCTCTGTTCTTGAATATTGATAGTTCTGGTTTTTAATCCAGACAAAATATGATCTATATCGCCAGTCTGGGGTCCTTTCATTTCGGGTCGTTGCTTTGGTGTTTCCATATGCTTGGATGGTTCATTTACCCCTTGGTAATTATTATTTACATTGATACCTTGTTCGCGAAACATAGTTCCTCTACTTGCATCAATGTCCGGGCGGTTACTTTGTGCATCTGTGAAATTCATACCGGGTCGTTGTGGTGGCGGTTGCTCCTGTGTTCTTACCGGAGCTGGTGGAGGGGGTCCATTTGGACGATTATTATGGTCTTGCATTAAATCCTTGGCAAACTCAAAACTCGGTGATTGTTGGCTCATGCTACTAACCGTGGCATTTGTAAACATTTTCATTAGTTCGGGACTCTGTTTAATGACATCATTAAATCCGGGCGTTGCCGTAGACAATGCCTTGTTGGAAAAATTTAATACAGCGGCACTAAACCCAACACGCAGTAATAATGATAATTCTGGCGCCATTTTACCTCCCTTATATTTGTCATGCAATTCAGCAAAAATCTCCTCATAACTATCAATATCTTCACTAACTTGTTCTCCCCACCCATCTAAATTTAAATCAAACGGGTTAAATACGGCATTACCATATTCTAAAGAATTAATAAAAGTCATCATCCACCATCCTTGTAGTTTAATACCGTCTTTTTTACGTTTATCATCCATTACTGACTCATATTCATCTTCAATTTCATCATATGGTGAATCAATATTAAGTTGTGTACCTTGTTTTAATTGTCCCTTTTCATACCATTCATCCATTTTTTTCAACATCATGCGTTTTTTTCGCCTTTTTTCACGGTCATTTAAATTTGATGAATAGGATGATGATGGACCAGATGATGGAACGTCATTCATTTTTGAAAAGCCGTCCCATGTATGTGTTTTACCTGCACTTTCACGGGTAGCATGACCCAAATTGGCATTATCATTCGGGAATTCATCAGGTTGAATTGTAGTAGTATCTGCAGTATCGGTAAATCCACCCATACCAAACAAATTAGCTGCCATACCACCAAGTGTTTTAGTACTACTATTTGTAGATGATGCGGACTGTTGTGCAGAATTTCCAGTTAAATCATTCATTTCCTTTTCTAATGTATCTAAATCCCCTAAATCAAGTTGAATATTATCACCAGATGTAGTTCTTTTTTTATCATTCATGAGTAATTCTATACCTGAACCAAAATTAACAGAAGGAGTGGTCATATTACTATCTTTACCGAATGAAATTGGCTCTAAGTTATCTAAACTAATGTCAATCGTTTCCATCATTATGATATTTATACAAGTTTTATATTTAAATCATCCGCATATAATATTATATTTTGATTTTTAAAATACCATAAGCCTTGTAAAAATGCATCAGCTAAATCGTCTTTTTTTTGTGTATTCATAGCAGAACTCCATTTATTAAAGTCGTCATTTTTACAAAGTATTTGATTTGTATATAAAATACCGTCATTCTTGTGACTTTTATAATTCGGGTTTTTCACAGTTTTATCAACACTCGTTATTGTATTTTGTATAGGTACAATTCCGCTAATATCTTTAAATTGTCGTAATTTATGAGACGATGAAACAAACTCAATGTGTATATTATCACTTTTCATGATAAAATATTGTGCTAACATACCCTGTATTGTTTTCATACGATTTGCAATAGGTGAGATTTGATTTTCAATAAGTACATGGGTAATTGTCTCAATATCAGGTAATTGATTAAATAGATGTTTTATAGATTTGCCAATACATATTAAATCAACATCATTCGCATTTATTTTTTTTGATGCAATGATGGGTTCATAACAGCGTTGTTGATAAAATCCCATTAATATTTCAACTAAGTTATCCTTTTTTAATGTTTTGATATCATGTTGAATCAGTAACATATGGGTATTACATATAGTAACGACGTCTTGCACTTTTTGTTTTTTTATATAACCAAGACTATGTTGTTTTGTTGGAATAATCCATTGCGTGTTTTTTTTTGCATGTCTTTCACAAAAATATTGTTCATCTTTTTTATATTTTGATTTCTTACCGCATAGTTTGGATGGCGTTTTCTTATTTTTTCCTGGTATACTACAATTACATGGATAATTAACTGAATTGTCCGGTTTTATCATACTTAATACATTCCAATCGTGTATTATGATGGGTTTATCAACATTATCTGTGGAAGATAATACACAGTATGCCATATTTTTGATTCCAATATCAAAACTAATCACTTTCATTTATGAAATATACAACGAATCTTTCTATATTTCATAATAATTAAATACTTATATTTCGGGTTTAGGTGCACTAAACGATTTAATAAGTTGATCTTGTGTAATTACTGGCGATATTTTACGTGCTTGTAAGTTTTCTCTTGATAAATAGCTGGTTTTTAAATCACTTGTTGTATGACCAAGCCCCCTCTGGTTATCTTCAACTGACGAGTAGAAAGCAGGAGACCCCATATTAGAAACAAAATTGGATTGAATATTTGGTGCAGTAGCATATCGTGAATTATATCCAACATCATTTGAGCTTTCTCTAAATGATTGTTCCATTACATTAGCAGCATTGTTGGTTAGAAATTTGCGATAGTTCCAATTTGATTTTATATTATTCTCTTGCACTAATTTGTGATTGGCAACTGCATCATGTTGCCATGTAGCAGTTATTGAGCGCCCATCACTCATCAATGGTGGAAAACTTGCATATTTATTATTTGTATGATAACCACGTTCAGACTTTGGAACAGTTTCTTTTATTATAGGATATGCAGAAAGTATTGATTCAGGTGCAAATGAACTATTTGATTTCATTATAATATACAAATAGAATTATATATTATATAATGGTTTTATTTATCTGGTGTGTGTCAAATTACTAAATATCATGTGTTTCGATTAAATTAATTAGGTCTTGTTTTTTCATTTTGCTTGGGTCGCTTATTAATCCCTTTTCAATTACATATGTTTTTAATACTGATAACGTCATTCGTTTATATACAGAACTTGAATGTTTGGTTTCAGTATTGGTACTTACAACCGATGTATCATCTAAATTAAGGTCGGTATCTTCTATTTTTTCAACGTGTATTTCTAAACTATCTGTATTTAATGGAATAACCTCTTCATCTCTTATTTCATCTTCATCATTATCATTATCATAATTGGTTTCAATTGTATCCATATCTTGTACATTACTTATATTGATAACTCGCATATCACTATTAACACTGCCATTTTCATCATCGCTACCACTTTCATCATCGCTGCCATTTTCATCATCGCTGCCATTTTCATCTTCACTGCCATTTTCATCATCGCTGCCATTTTCATCATCACTACCGCTTTCATCATCGCTGCCACTTTCATCTTCACTGCCATTTTCATCATCGCTTATAACAATATCTATTTTATTATATGTAGGAACAACTTGGTTCCTCTGCATATCAGGTTGACTATTATGCATAATTTCTTGCTGTGAATTGTTCATTTCAGCAACAATATTATTAATAATTTCAAACATTGTATCACATTTATGCTCAACCATTGTAATACGGCTTTTAAAATGATATACTAAGAATACAATTAATACAAAAGTAATTGCTAAACTCACAAATAAAAAAGTTTCAAACATTCCAATTAAAGTCATTACTATAAAACTCTAAATTATAAGTTAATACTGAACGAACGTCTAAATCATTTATAAATCATTATTTATTAATTTTTGGACATTTGAAACGCCTATATTATTATAATAAATGTAATAATATACTTATAAGTTTTTATTTATTGATATTGGTAAGCCATGACCAAATAAAATCATATATATTAATAACACTGCAGCCAATAATATACTTCGGTTTTCGGCAATAACTTGATTTTGACCAAGTATAAAAATCATAAATAGGTATAACAAACCACCTATTATAGCAGAATGTAACATCATCATTCGTCCGCTTTCCATTTGTATAACATATTTGAAGATTTAAATATGCAAGTATATATTATTTATAAAAAAAAACGGTAAATTAATTGTCTAATTGTGTAAACAGATTGAATAAAAAGCTATTCATAGTATATATTATGAATCAATCATTTGAAACAACAACAACCCCTATAACGGCAAGTGTGACACAATCACCGATTGTACCTGTGTCATCA
>TARA_B110000285_G_scaffold178733_1_pt1 | contig 14829 bp, 9 predicted proteins | sample TARA_B110000285 | Tara Oceans TARA_B110000285 (sample SAMEA4397756) | marine metagenome | biome: Polar Biome; feature: [SRF] surface water layer (ENVO:00010504); material: water (ENVO:00002006), including particulate matter (ENVO:01000060) such as... | depth 5 m
GGTCACGCCGATTTTGGTGGTGAAGTAGAGCGTGTTTTAAAAATGGCAGATGGAGTCTTGTTATTGGTTGATGCTTTTGAAGGGCCTATGCCACAAACTCGTTTCGTGCTTGGAAAAGCATTAGAATTAGGTTTAACACCAATTGTAGTTGTAAATAAAGTAGATAAAGAAAATTGCACACCAGATTTAGTACATGAAAAAGTATTTGATTTAATGTTTGCGTTAGATGCAACAGAAAATCAATTAGACTTTGCAACAATTTATGGTTCAGCTAAAAATGGTTGGATGTCAACAGATTGGAAAGATCCAAAAGAAAATATTTTAGATTTATTAGATGCTGTAATTGAGTCTATTCCAGAAGCACCATACAGAGAAGGATCACCACAAATGCAAATTACATCATTAGATTTTTCATCCTTTACAGGAAGAATTGCTGTTGGACGTGTATTTAGAGGAGATTTAGAAGATAATAAAGATTATATGTTGTGTAAAGTAGATGGTTCTACAAAAAAGGTAAGAATTAAAGAATTACACGTTTTTGAAGGAATGGGTAAAGTAAAAGTTTCTAAAGTAAGAAGTGGAGATATTTGTGCTATTACTGGTCTAGAAGGATTTGAAATCGGAGATACTATTGCAGATATTGAAAACCCAGAAGCATTACCAAGAATTGAAGTAGATCAGCCTACAATGAGTATGCTATTTACTATTAATAATTCACCATTTTTTGGTAAAGAGGGTAAATATGTAACCTCTCGTCATTTACGTGATAGATTGTTTAAAGAAATGGAAAAAAACTTAGCTTTACGTGTAGACACTACTGAAAGCGAAGATAAATTTAATGTTTTTGGACGTGGAGTTTTACATTTATCAGTATTAATTGAAACAATGAGAAGAGAAGGTTATGAATTACAAGTGGGGAGACCACAAGTGATTATAAAAGATATTGACGGTGTAAAATCTGAACCATATGAAACTCTTTCTATTGATGTTCCAGAAGATGGTTCTTCTAAAGCAATTAATTTAGTTTCGTTACGTAAAGGAGACTTATTAGTAATGGAGCCAAAAGGAGATTTACAACATTTAGAGTTTACAATTCCATCTAGAGGGTTAATAGGTTTGCGTAATAAAATTTTAACTGCAACAGCAGGTACAGCAATTATTAATCATAGATTTAGTGAATATGGTCCTTTCAAAGGAGAGTTCTCTGAGGATATTAAAGGTGCTATAGTTTCTTCTGCAGCTGGAAAAGCAACTGCTTATGCAATCGATAGACTTCAAGATAGAGGACGTTTTTTTATAGATATTAATGAAGAAATTTATATTGGTCAAGTTGTTGGAGAAAACAGTAAAGATTCCGATATGGGTGTTAACTTAATTAAAGGAAAGCAATTAACCAATATGCGTAAATCTGGTACTGATGAAGCTATGAAAATTGCTCCAAAAGTTGATTTTTCACTTGAAGAATGTATGGAGTATATTAAAGGAGATGAATACTTAGAGGTTACACCAGCTAGCCTGCGTATGCGAAAAATCACTTTTAAAGCATAAAAAGAATCGCTTAAAGATATTTATTTTTTAAAAAAAACTATCTAACGTTAGAGCTTTTGGAACTGATGATGAAATTAAATCCTCCGTTTCTGGATTACAAGATGCATTGTAATACATTCAAAAAGATTAGTATGTTGAAGTTACGCTTGAATAAATTAGGTTAATAAAAATTTAAGAACTACAATAAATAAATTATTTTTTTTTCGATAGCTCAAATAACCTTTTCTTTTCAATACGAATTGTTTTAGCCGGAAACTTAGAGATGATCTCATAATCATGAGTAGCTACAATTATAGTAGTCCCACTATCATGAATATCTTTAAGTACTTGCATTATTTCTATACTAGTTGCAGGATCTAGGTTACCTGTTGGTTCATCGGCTAAAATTAGCTCTGGCTTGTTTAAAAGAGCTCTAGCAATGGCTATTCTTTGTTGTTCACCCCCTGAGAGTTCATGAGGAAATTTATTTTTTACATCTTCAAGTTTTACCATATTTAACACCTCTTCAATTCTGGTTTTAATTTCAGATGAGTCTTTCCAGTCTGTAGCTTTTAAAACAAAAATTAAATTTTTTTCAATTGAACGATCCGGCAATAGTTTAAAGTCTTGAAAAATAACACCCAGCTTTCTTCTTAAATAAGGAATTCTTTTTTCTTTAATTTTATTTAAATCAATACCTAGAATATGAGCCCCTCCTTCATCTTTTTTTATTTTAAGGTCAGCGTATAAAATTCTTAATAAACTGCTTTTTCCAATTCCAGTTTTACCAATCAAGTATACAAACTCTCCTTTATTGATTAATAGGTTTATGTTAGACAATATTACCTTGTCTTTTTGAAGAATGTTTAGATTTTCTAAATGAACTACTGGATTTGGCATTTAATTTTTTGTGATAATTAGAAATTAAATTTACTAAATCTTTCAATTTTATTCGAATTTTAATTAATTATTTAATTTTAATTACATTTTTATATTAAATAATCATTATATATTAATAAATGTAATTAATTTAAGATTAATAGATTACATATTTATATTATTTTATGATATTTGTATAAAAATATTTGATATGTGTGGAATAGTATGTGCTTTAGATCTTAAACAAGATTCAGATTTTCTTAGGCCTCAAGTTTTAAAAATGTCAAAAAAAGTTAGACACAGAGGGCCTGACTGGAGTGGGATTTATGGAACTAAAAATGCGTTATTGGCTCATGAGCGTTTAGCTATTGTAGACCCAGCATCTGGAAATCAACCAATATTTAGTGAGGACAGGAGTCTTGTTTTGGCTGCAAATGGTGAGATATATAACCACAGAGCATTAAAAGAAAATTTATCAATTGATTATAATTTTCAAACAAATTCTGATTGTGAAATAATTTTAGCTTTATACAAAGAGAAGGGGGTTGATTTTTTGGATGATTTGAATGGAATATTTGGATTTGTGTTATATGACGAAACAAATGATCAATATTTGGTTGCTAGAGATCATATGGGCATAATCCCCCTATACATGGGTTGGGATAAGTTTGGGACTTTTTATATAGCTTCTGAATTAAAAGCCTTAGAAGGTGTTTGTAATAAAATAGAAATATTTCCCCCTGGACATTTTTTGTTTAGTAGAGATTCTAAGCCTGTGAGATGGTACGAGAGAGATTGGATGAACTATGAGGCCGTTTCAAATAATAAAACTGATTTAAACCTACTACAAGACGCATTAGAGAATGCTGTTCATAGGCAATTAATGAGTGATGTTCCTTATGGAGTCTTATTGTCCGGAGGGTTAGATTCTTCAATAACTTCTGCATTAGCTAAAAAATACTCTAAAAATAGAATTGAATCAGATGACCAGAAAGCTGCTTGGTATCCTCAATTACATTCTTTTGCAGTTGGATTAATTGGATCCCCTGACCTTAAAGCTTCAAAGCTAGTAGCAGACCACATTGGTTCTATTCATCACGAAGTTACTTTTACGATACAAGAAGGATTAGACGCTATTAAAGATGTAATTTTTCACTTAGAAACGTACGATGTAACAACTGTGAGAGCTTCGACTCCAATGTATTTGCTGGCAAGAGTCATTAAATCTATGGGAATTAAAATGGTTCTTTCTGGCGAAGGAGCTGATGAAATTTTTGGTGGATATTTATACTTTCATAAAGCGCCTAATGCTGAAGAGTTTCATAAAGAAACGGTCAGGAAACTTGAAAAGCTTTATCAATATGATTGTTTAAGAGCTAATAAGTCTTTAGCAGCTTGGGGGATTGAAGGTAGAGTTCCTTTTTTAGATAAGGAGTTCATTGATATTGCTATGAGAATAAACCCTAAGGATAAGATGATTGATAAAAATAAAATGGAAAAATGGGTTTTAAGAAAATCTTTTGAATCTTATTTACCGCCTAGCATTGCTTGGAGGCAAAAAGAACAGTTTAGTGATGGTGTTGGATATGACTGGATAGATAGCTTAAAAGAATTGGTAGGTGTTAAGGTTTCGGATGAGATGTTTAGTAATGCAAAATTCACATTTCCTTTTCAAACTCCAATCTCTAAAGAGGAGTATTTTTATAGATCTATTTTTGAGGAGCATTTCCCATCTGAAACTGCTGCCAAAACTGTTCCATCTGTACCTTCAGTGGCATGTAGTTCTCCAGTAGCTTTGGATTGGGACAAGTCTTTTAAGAACATGAACGATCCGTCAGGTAGATCGATTTCTAACGTCCACTTAGAGTCTTATTAATTCTACTCAAATATCAGCTTAAATTGTTGATAACTTAACACTTTTCAGCTCTGTAAAAATCTTATATAAGTAGGTGAATTTATTATATTTGTTTTTATCAGTTTTTATTAAAATAAACCATATAAAATGAGCGAAGAAATAAATAAAAATCAATATTCAGCAGATAGTATTCAAGCCCTTGAAGGTATGGAGCATGTTAGAATGCGTCCTTCAATGTATATAGGAGATGTTGGTATTAGGGGTTTGCATCATTTAGTGTATGAAGTAGTTGATAATTCAATAGATGAAGCGATGGCCGGTCATTGTAATCAAATTGATGTTTCAATTAATGAAGATGACTCTGTCTCTGTAAAAGACAATGGTAGAGGGATACCAACAGGTATTCATAAAAAAGAAGGTGTCTCAGCTCTTGAAGTTGTAATGACAAAAATTGGAGCAGGTGGAAAATTTGATAAAGATTCTTATAAGGTATCTGGCGGATTACATGGTGTAGGAGTTTCAGTTGTTAATGCATTGTCTGATCACTTGACAGCTAAAGTATTTAGAGATGGTGAAATTTGGATTCAAGAATATTCAAAAGGAAAAGCATTGTACCCAGCTAAGAAGGATGGGGTAAGTGATGATACTGGTACTGAAGTTACTTTTAAACCAGATAAATCTATTTTTAAAGAAATACATGAATTTAGTTATGAAACACTAGCTAATAGGCTACGTGAGCTATCTTTTTTAAACAAAGGGATAATACTAACTTTGATAGATAAAAGAAAAAAAGTTGATGATGAATTTATTAAAGATGTGTTTGAGTCTAAAGATGGATTAAAAGAGTTTATTCGTTTTTTAGATGAAAACAGAGAGCCTTTAACCTCTGATGTGATTTCAATGGAAGGTGAGAAAAATGATATCCCCGTTGAAGTAGCTATGATATATAATACTTCATATTCGGAAAACTTACACTCTTATGTAAATAACATTAACACACACGAGGGTGGAACACATCTTGCAGGGTTTAGAAGAGGACTGACTTCTACTCTAAAAAAATACGCAGATTCATCTGGAATGCTTGATAAATTAAAATTTGATATTGCCGGTGATGATTTTAGAGAAGGACTAACGGCAATTGTTTCAGTTAAAGTTGCTGAACCTCAATTTGAAGGCCAAACTAAAACTAAACTAGGTAATAGAGAAGTGAATTCAGCAGTATCTCAAGCGGTTTCAGAAATGCTTGAAAATTATTTGGAGGAAAATCCAAATGATGCTAAAATAATTGTTGATAAAGTAATATTAGCTGCGCAAGCTAGACATGCAGCTAGAAAGGCACGAGAAATGGTTCAAAGAAAGACTGTGATGAGTGGAGGTGGTCTTCCTGGAAAGTTATCTGATTGTTCTGAACAAGATCCAGCATTATGTGAAGTGTATTTAGTGGAGGGAGATTCAGCAGGTGGTACAGCTAAACAAGGAAGAGATAGGAATTTTCAAGCTATTTTGCCACTAAGAGGAAAAATATTAAATGTTGAAAAAGCAATGCAACATAGAGTGTTTGAAAACCAAGAAATCATTAATATCTATACGGCACTTGGTGTGACAATAGGTACTGAAGAAGATAGTAAAGCATTAAATTTAGAGAAATTAAGATATCACAAGGTGGTCATTATGTGTGATGCTGATGTTGATGGAAGTCATATTGCAACTCTTATTTTGACTTTCTTTTTTAGATATATGAAAGAATTAATTGAAAATGGAAACATTTATATTGCAACGCCTCCTTTATATTTAGTTAAAAGAGGTGCAAAAAAACAGTATGCTTGGGATGATGAAGAACGTGACCAAATAATGGAGAAAATGGGTCAAGGCTGTTCAATACAAAGGTATAAAGGTCTTGGAGAAATGAATGCTATTCAGTTATGGGAAACCACAATGAACCCTGAATTTAGAACTTTTAGAAAAGTAACTATTGATAATGCTGTTGAGGCTGATAGAGTTTTTTCAATGTTAATGGGTGATGAAGTGCCTCCAAGAAGAGAGTTTATCGAGAAAAATGCAACTTATGCAAATATTGATGTTTAAAAATTAAAATTATATGAAAGTTACCATAGTAGGAGCAGGGAATGTAGGTGCAACATGTGCAAACGTAATAGCGTCACAATCTATTGCAAGTGAGTTAGTTCTTTTAGATATTAAGGAAGGGTTTGCTGAAGGGAAGGCTCTTGACATGATGCAAACTTCAACGACTTTAGGTTTTGGCACTAAAATCACAGGAACCACTGGTGACTATTCTTTAACTTCAAATAGCGATGTAGTTGTTATTACATCTGGTGTTCCTAGAAAGCCTGGGATGACTAGAGAAGAATTAATAGGGATTAATGCAGGAATTGTCAAAGATGTTTCAGAAAATATATTAAAATATTCTAGCGAGACGATTATAGTTGTAGTCTCCAATCCAATGGATACAATGACTTATTTAACTTTGAAATCAACAGGACTTCCTAAAAATAGAGTTATAGGAATGGGAGGTGCTTTAGACAGTTCAAGGTTTAAAACATATTTATCTTTAGCTCTTGATAGGCCAGCTAATGATATTCATGGTATGGTAATTGGAGGCCATGGGGATACAACAATGATTCCACTTACAAGATTGGCTAGTTATAATGGAATTCCTATTTCACAAATAATTCAATCGGATGAGTTAGAAAAAGTTGCAAAAGACACAATGGTTGGTGGTGCTACTTTAACAAAATTACTTGGAACTTCAGCTTGGTATGCACCAGGAGCTTCGGTAGGATTTCTAGTGAAATCAATTCTTAATGATGAAAAAAGAATTATTCCATGTTCCGTGTTTTTAGACGGTGAATACAATCAAGATGATATATGTATAGGCGTACCTTGTGTAATTGGTAAAAATGGATGCGAAAAAATTGTAAATATTGATCTAAATGATGATGAAAAAGTAAAGTTTAGTGAAAGTGCTGAAGCAGTAAGAAAAATGAATTTAGCTCTTTAAACAAGTGAATTAATAAACGGTTTAACTCGAAAATTTATTTGGAATTGCTTTATCCTGAAGTAAATCATATATTTGCTCGTTTTAAAAAAAGAATTTTCTAAAAATAATTGTATGCAAAATAATGGTTTAATAAAGTTTTTTGCTTTTTGTTTCGGCTTAGTTAGCTTATATCAAATTTCATTTACTTTCATAACATCTAGAGTTGAAGATAAAGCTTTAGAGTATTCAGTAAACTCTATCTCTGATCAACAAGCAAATTTTGAAAACCTTAGGGAAGAAAAATATGTAAATTATTTAGATTCAATTTCAGATGAAAGTATTTTTGGGTTTACAACATATAATAGTGCAAAATCTAAAGAACTTAATAAAGGGTTGGACTTAAAAGGAGGTATAGACGTTACTCTACAAATTTCTGTAAAAGATATTTTAAAAGGTTTAGCTGAAAATACTAAAGATCCTATTTTTAATAAAGCTCTTGATGATGCTGATGCGTTGCAGAAAACATCAGATGATACTTACGTAGAATCTTTTTTCAAATCATTTGAATCAATTAGAGGAGATTCTAGTTTGGCTTCACCTGATATTTTTGCAAACAGATCTTTAAGTGATGAGATTAATTTTGAAATGACTGATAATGAGGTTAAACCAATTATTAGAAGAAAAATTGATGAATCTATTGTTTCTGCATTTGAAGTCTTAAGAAAAAGAATTGATAAGTTTGGGGTAACTCAACCTAACATACAGCGATTAGGAAATTCAGGTAGAATTCGCGTTGAGCTTCCTGGAGCTAAAGATGTATCAAGAGTTAAAAATTTACTTCAAAGTACAGCACAGTTAGAGTTTTGGGTAACTGAAAAAAATGACGATTTTTTAACTTTTCTATCTCAAGCTAATGAAGCATTAAAAGAAATAGTTTTAGATCCTTTGTCAGATTTAAAACCTAAAGAATCTTCTAAAATTGATGACCTTTTAGCAGATGTTCAAGCTAATGATTCTATAGGTTCTTCAGATAAAAATCCATTATTTGATTATTTAGTGGGTACTGGTTTTCAAGGAGGTCCTGTAATTGCGCAGTTTTTATCCAAAGATCAAAAGAAAATTGAAGAATATCTTTCAATGCCAGAAATAAGACAACTACTTCCTTCTGATAAAAGGTTTACCCGATTTATATTTGGAAAGCCAGATTTAAATACTAAAGTTGTTGACTTATATGCTATAAAATCTAACAGAGATAATGAGCCTCCATTAAGTGGAAGTGTAGTAGTTGATGCTAGTCAGTCTTACGACATAACTAATGCTGCGGCAGTTTCTATGCAAATGAATGGTAAAGGAGCTAGGAAATGGGAAGAAATGACAGGGAATGCTTATAAAGATAAAAGTAATATAGCAATAGTTTTAGATAATATAGTTTACTCTGCGCCTGGAGTTAGTAAAGGTGCAATTTCTGGGGGAAGATCAGAAATTTCAGGTCAATTTACATTAAATGAAGCAATTGATTTAGCAAACGTCTTAAGAGCCGGAAAATTACCTGCTTCTGCTGAAATCATTGAATCTGCAGTAGTTGGTCCTTCACTTGGAAAAGAAAATGTTGAAAAAGGAATAAATTCATTTATTATTGCTTTGATTTTAGTTTTACTTTGGATGATATTCTATTACGGTAGAGCAGGAATATATGCCGATGTTGCACTTGTTTTAAATATTATATTAATTTTTGGAATTTTGGCAGGACTAGGGGCAGTTCTTACTTTACCAGGACTTGCAGGTATAGTATTAACTATTGGTATGTCAGTTGATGCAAATGTTCTAATATTTGAAAGAACAAGAGAAGAGCTTTCTAAAGCTAAAGGACTTAAACAATCGGTTAGTGATGGTTTTAGTAATGCTTTGTCTTCGATTTTAGATGCAAACATTACCACTGGTTTAACAGCTTTAATTTTATTTATTTTTGGAACAGGACCAATAAAAGGATTTGCAACAACTTTACTAATAGGTATTGCGACTTCTTTATTCACGGCTATATTTATAACTAGAATGTTAGTTGATTCTAGATTAAATAAGTCTAAAAAATTAAACTTTTCTACGAAGCTGACGAAAAATTTATTTAAAAACTTAAGTGTTTCTTTTTTACAAAAAAGAAAAGCTGCTTATGTCATTTCTTTATCTTTAATATCTATAGGTATATTCTCACTTTTCACTAATGGTTTAAATGAGGGAGTTGATTTTGTAGGAGGAAGATCTTATACCGTTAGATTTGATAATAATGTTAATCAAGGTGATGTACAAAATGACCTTATTGAAGTTTTTGGGAATGCTGAAGCAAAAACTTATGGTTCAGATAATCAATTAAAAATAACAACTAATTATAAAGTAGATGTGGAAGGGTCTGAAATTGATCTCGAAATTGAACAGAAAATGTTTGAAGCAATAAAAAAATATCTTCCTGCAAACATCGTATATGATGATTTCGTTAATGGTTCTGATGATAAAACAGTTGGAATAATGTCTTCTTCAAAAGTCGGTCCAACGATTGCCGATGATATAAAGAAAAATTCCTTTCTTGCAATATTTGGATCTTTAATAGTTGTGTTCTTATATATACTATTAAGGTTTAGAGATTGGCAATATTCTTTAGGAGCTGTAGCTGCAGTGTTTCATGATGTTTTAATAGTGTTAGGGGTGTTTTCTATAGCATATACATGGATGCCATTTAACATGGAAATTAATCAAGCATTTATTGCTGCTATTTTAACGGTAATAGGTTACTCTTTAAATGATACAGTTGTTGTTTTTGACAGAATTAGAGAATTTAGACTTGTCAACAAATCTTGGGAATTTAAAAAAATAGTTGATGGAGCATTGAATAGTACATTGAGTAGGACTTTAAATACTTCATTTACCACTTTAGTAGTTCTGTTAGCAATATTTCTATTTGGAGGTGAATCAATTAAAGGATTTATGTTCGCTTTAATTATTGGAGTCATTGTAGGGACCTATTCATCTGTATTTATAGCTACACCAGTTATGTATGAGACTTTAAAAAAGAGTCTTAAGAAGTAATTAGTATTAAGCTTTTTTGCTGTTTAACATAAAGAAAATTCCTGTCAAGATAAGCGGAATACTTAACCATTGCCCTGTAGATAATATTCCAAGTAGTTCTTCTAGATAGCCTCCTTGACTTTCTTTTACGTATTCCACTAATACTCTTATTGAAAATAAGCTAGTTAAGAAAACTCCAAATAAAAACCCTGTTTTATTTTTCAGTTCTGTCTTCCAATATAATTGTCTTAATAATATAAAGAGAAGCAAGTAACCGAATGCTTCGTAGAGTTGAGCAGGGTGTCTTGGAAATATCTCTGCATTATTTAAGAACACGACTCCAAAGTTTGATTCTGTGTAATTTCCAACTATCTCAGAATTAAAAAAATTTCCAATTCTAACAAACATTCCTCCAATAGTAATTGGAATTGCAATTCTATCAAAAATCCATAAAACAGAATTAAACTTGAATTTTGATTTATAAATAAACATAGCTACCAAAATTCCAATTGCAGCACCATGACTTGCTAAACCTCTGTAACCAACGAAATTCCATCCATCAATTATTCCAAAAAACAAAGAATCATTAATATCTTTTTTTATTGGAAGAAAGATTTCAACTAAATTATTTTGATAATAATCCCAGGAATAAAAAATAACTTCACCTAGTCTGGCACCTATTAAAGTGCCCATAACAATATAGATGAAAAGTGGTTCAACGAGCTCTATTGATTTGTTATCGTTTATGTATATTTTTTTAATTAAATAATAACCTAGAGAGAAAGCAATTATAAACATAACACTATACCAGTGGATTGCTAATGGACCTAGGTTTAAGAATATCGCACTTGGTGACCAGTCTATTTTTAATAATGTCATTTTGTTATTTTTTAATAAATATATGAAACAAAGTAATGTTTATGGAACGGCATCAAATCCTTTTCCTCCCCAAGGATTACATTTAACAATTCTTTTAAGTCCTAAAACACTTCCTTTAATTAGTCCGTGTTTTTGCAAACACAACTTAAAATATTCTGAACATGTTGGTGAATATCGACATGTTGAAGGTAGTATAGGGGAAATTACAATTTGATAGAATCTAATGATGATGATTAAAGGAAATACAAGTATTTTCTTCATCAAATAAATTTATATGAAGAATCTTTTTTTTCATCATTTAATTGAACACCTAATTCTAATAATTCATTTCTAATTTGGTCTGATAGCTCAAAATTCTTGTTCACTCTAGCTTGATTACGTAGTTTAATAAGTAACTTGATTAATTCATTTGATGAGTCTTTTCTAGTTGAATTGTCACTTTCTTTCTTAAAGCCTAAAACATTAAATAAAAAATTATTAAATACCTCATGTAACTTCTCTTTGTCAGAGATTTTTAAGTTTTTCGATTTAATATTCACACTATTAATGAACTTGATACAATCAAACATTTCTGCTATTAGCATAGGAGTATTAAAATCATCATTCATTTTAGAATAGCAATTTGCAATCCAAAGGTCTACATCAAAATCAGATTTTTTTTCATTACCATCAAGTTTAGAAATTAAATTGTATCCGCTCATTAGTTTATTAAACCCTTTTTCAGAAGCTAATAAAGCATCATTACTTAAATCTAAAACACTTCTATAGTGAGCTTGATAGATAAAAAATTTCACCACGTTTGGACTGAAAGATTTACTCAGGATCTTATTGTTTCCATTAAAAATTTCATTTGGTAAAATGAAATTTTCTATGGATTTTGACATTTTTTTTCCGTTCAATGTCAACATATTAGTGTGCATCCAATATTTAGCAGGATTACAACCGTCAATAGCTTCCGATTGAGCTATTTCACAATCGTGATGTGGAAATTTCAAGTCTAATCCCCCTCCATGAATATCAAAAAAATCACCTAAATATTTCTTACTCATGGAAGTACATTCTAAATGCCATCCGGGGAATCCTTTTCCCCATGGTGAATTCCAAAACATAATATGATTTTCTTCAGCTTTCTTCCATAAAGCAAAATCTTGAGGATTTTTTTTATCAGTTCCACCGTCTAATGCTCTAGACTGGTTCATCATATCTTCAACCTTTCTTCCACTCAATTTTCCATAAGTATTAGATACATTGAATTTTAAAATATCAAAATAAACAGAACCGTTTTTTTCATAGCCGTATCCAGCATCAATAATTTGCTTTATACTATCAATTTGTTCAATAATATGTCCAGAAGCAGTTGGTTCAATATTTGGAGGAATTGTATTTAATTTTTCTAAAATACTATGAAAATCTAATGTGTATTTTTGAACTATCTCCATCGGTTCAATATTTTCTAATCGAGCCTTTTTTGACACTTTATCTTCGCCAGACCCATCTTCATTTTCTAAATGACCTACATCTGTTAAGTTTCTTACGTATCTTACTTTGTAGCCTATATGGGATAGGTATCTATAAATTAAATCAAATGAAATAAAGGTTCTGCAATTTCCAAGATGTGCATTATTGTATACTGTTGGTCCGCAAACATACATTCCAACATTGTCATTATCTATTGGGACAAAAAAATCTTTTTTACCTGAGAGTGAGTTGTGTATTTTTAAATCTTTACAATATTCAGATTTCATTTTTATATTATAGGGAACTTTCGTTACGAATATAATCTAAAAATTCTCTTTTGACACTTTTGTCTTTAAACTTACCTCCAAATTCAGCAGTCACTGTGCTACTATCAATATCTTTTATTCCTCTAGAATTAACACATAAATGTTTAGCATCAATTACACATGCTACATTTTCTGTTTTAAGTGCTTCTTGAAGAGCTCTAACTATTTGAATAGTTAATCTTTCTTGAACTTGAGGCCTTTTTGAGAAGTATTCTACAATTCTATTCATTTTTGAAAGACCAATTACAGTTCCGTTAGAAAAATATGCAACATGAGCTTTCCCTACAATTGGAAGTAAGTGGTGTTCACAAGTAGAATAAACTGTAATATTTTTCTCAACTAACATTTCTTGATAGTTATATTTATTTTCAAATGTTGATGATTTTGGAAGGTTTTCAGGTTTTAACCCTCCAAAAATTTCATTAACAAACATTTTTGCTACCCTAGAAGGTGTTCCTTTTAAACTGTCATCAGTCAAGTCCATTCCTAACGTTTCAAGAATATTAAGAACATCTTTTTCTATTATTTTAATTTTTTCTTGGTCAGATATTTCAAAAGCATCGTCACGAATTGGAGTGTTAGCAGATGAAGAAACATGGTCGTCTCCGATTAAGTCTAGTTGTTCTTCGAAAAGTTTGTCGTATTTCATATTAAAATTTCAAGTGTAAATATAATTAAAGATTAATTAATAGAATAATAGATTTTATTTATTGAGACATATGATATTCTCAATTTTAGAATTTAAAAATTAAAGATAAATTAGACAGGGAGTGAGTGGTGTCAATTTGTGCTAAATCAGTCAATCCTGAGTCAAATAACTGATGTTTTTTATTAGATTTCAGGATCTTATGAGAAAAATTAATAATTGTTTCACCTAAATCGTATCCAAAACCAAAGGATAATGATTTTGAATCTGCCATCATATCTAAATCTTTATATGGACTTGCTATTTTTGTATAACCACCTCTAAAACTAAATTTTTCTATTCTTATTTCACTTCCCATTCTAATGTCAAGTGTGTTAGTAAGTTTGGTGTTAATATTTCTATTTATATTTAAAAAATCTTTATTTGGTTTTAACTTCGATTTTGAATAATCTTTACTAACAAGATCGAAACTTAATATTCCAAATTTACCTAGAACAATAGCTGCGCTAGTAGTAATTACAGAAGGAGTGTTTATTTTATAATCTGGGTAAGCATTGATTACTTGTGGGTTAACTTTGTCTTGGTATTCAACGCCATCAAGGTCTACAGATCTTATTTCAAGAGATTGATATGTTTGATCTCGTAAAGTATACCATGTAGGTGATTGGTAAGAAAGTCCAAATCGAAAAGAATTAAATTTTGCAATCCCGCCTAATTGAATTGAGACACCTTCACCTTGAGTTATTAAACTATTTTCAAAACTAATAGCTGTTATAGCAGAATTCTCAGAAAAATTACTTTCGTTGTGTACTATATAATTTTCAATATATATATTATGAGTGTTTAGATTCATTCCAAAATAAAAATTTTTTTTGTATTGGATGGCAAAATTGAAGTTATATTTAGTGTTTACTCCTTTAGTCTCACTAATGTATTGTTGGTCAACTCCTTCACTGTAATTTGCTAAAGAGTAGAAACTATTAGAATCTTTATCATAATTTATAAGATAAGCCTGGTATCCTAAAAAAGCTTGTTGTGCAGAAAAACCATAGTTCTCCCCTAAATATTTATATACACCAGAAACACTTTCATTACTTCCAACACTAAGATCTTCCGTATTAAGACCAGTTGAATTATTTAAAAAAAATTTGTCTATGGAATTTAAAGAGTTTCTTCCCTTTACAACAAAATTATCTTTAAAAGA
>TARA_B110000285_G_scaffold221818_1_pt1 | contig 14756 bp, 6 predicted proteins | sample TARA_B110000285 | Tara Oceans TARA_B110000285 (sample SAMEA4397756) | marine metagenome | biome: Polar Biome; feature: [SRF] surface water layer (ENVO:00010504); material: water (ENVO:00002006), including particulate matter (ENVO:01000060) such as... | depth 5 m
GGGGGAGCTTCTTATAAATCCACCTCACTCAAACTTGTGTAAAAAGGTATGAGCCTTAAGAACCCCCTCCCATCCGACAGCAATCGGATGACTGTGAAATATTAACGAGCGTCGATGGCGGCTTACTGTAGATCCCAGGGTAGTATGAAGTCGAAATCAGTGATCTGCTCGACCTGTTCGGCGGGCGCTAGAATTAACCCAGGAGCGATCTTGGCATTGGGATAATTCTCCCGGAGGGATTTAAAGCCCCGTGCATCCTTGGGCTTAGGCCTGCTGTTGAGCTTAACCTCGATGGGATATAAGGTTGAGTCCCGTTCGATGATGATATCCACCTCGCTGCCGCTGTGTATTCGCCAATGGTAGAGCTGCGGTTTTTGCCCCATCGATGACAGGAGTTTGCGAATCTCTCCCATCACAGCTGATTCAAATAGAGAACCCATGAGCGGATGCCCCTCTAGAGCTCTAAACGATGAGATCCGATTGAGATGACAGGCAAGTCCTGTGTCGGCGAAATACCCCTTAGGCTTAGAACTTATTTTCTTTATAGTGTTACCGTGATACGCAGGGGATTCGTGCCACTGAAATGTGCTGCTTAAGATTGATAGCCACCGCTTGGCGGTTTGGGGAGTCACCCCGACATCCCGACCGAGTTGACTATAGTTCACCTCCTGCGCAGTGAGGGCTGAGGTAAGCTGAACAAACCTGCCGAACTGACGCCAGTCATCTACATCCAGCAGTAGACGAACATCGCGCTCAATATAGGTGCGCACATAAGAGGCTAAATAGTCAGGGATCAGATCCAAAGGCAGACTATCGACTTCAGGGAGACTCCCGCGCCAGAGAATTTCATATAAGCTACGCTCTAGAGGTAAGCGCTGTTGGCTGCTGTTAAAAAAATCCTGAGGCGAATCGAGGTAACGCTGAAGCCAATTTTCATCTGCAATCGTTTCAGTTATTTCGCCAAGAGAAAAACCCTCCAAATCAATGAAGACCGCCCTCCCCGCCAGAGACTCTGATATTGATTTCAGGACCGACCACTGCTGGGAACCTGTGAGGATATACATACCCGGCTGTTTATTTCGATCAACGATACGCTTAATCGTAGGCACTAGCTCAGGACTATACTGAATCTCATCCAGCACCAGAGGTGTGGGATGATTATTAAGGAATAGTTCGGGATCTGTTCGAGCGTTGCCAATGTCCATCACTGGATCAAACACGATATTTTCCCAGCTCGGAAAGTGCTCCTGTATGAGCGTGCTTTTCCCTACCTGCCTAGCCCCGGAAACCACCACCACAGAAAAGTGCTGCGTGAGATAGGTGAGCTTATCGGCTAGAAACCTTCGCTTGTAATTCATGTGGATATACTACTCCACCATCATCAATTATCAAGTTAAAACCCATAATATACTGGATAATTAATGATTAAATCATTGTTTTATAGGATTTTACATCATCATAGGTCTCTTATTGCTCTGATCTTGTGTTCACGGGAATAAAAAAAGATGACATGGTAGGAATGGCAGTGTTGGTGATGACTCGTCGCCTGCAACTCCTCCCATGTCATCTTTCCCCTACTTGCCCCCTTTCCCTGACTCTTCCAAGGGAAGGTGGATCGCGAAGCGTAACGGCATGCGCGCCGTAGCCTTGGCTTAGGAGTGAAGGGTTCTCTGCCGAGCATAAGCAGCTTTTTGCTATTCAGTTCCTAATTCACCGACAACCACCCCGTCTCGCTACGCGATCCACCCCTCCTTAAGAAATGAGGGGAGCTTTGATATACCTGCAATCACCTGAAGTAACGCAGCCCGCCATGGGTCAATCGAGCGTCAGCGTTCTCGCGCGCGGCTCTCCACGCCGTTAAGCTACGCTTTATTCGCAAGCCTACTCCGGTTGAAAATTTTGCAATACATCTTTACTCCATTTATGCCGACCCCGACGCCCATTAAAGCCCTTTTCATTAATGCCCCAGAATCTGCACTCTTCAGGGTATTTCTTCCATGTTTCCATCACCTCGTTAAAAGAAGCCGTTGCTTTTTCATGTTCTACCTGTTTCACGGCAGCTTCGTCTTCTTCAAGGTCTTTCAGCTCTCTGCCTCTCCACCACATCTCGCGGTATTTAAAAAACACATTTAAATAGAGTTGGGTCTTTTCCAGTCCTTCTTTGAGTGCCTGGTACTCTTTCTGGGAAGGCACTGTGGTTGCATCGATACGGGCAAATGCAGTTTCCATCCTTGCCATGTATTCATAGGCGACCTGATTCCGTTCAAGGATGTGGGCTAAAGGAAGTGTTTGGTATATCTTCTCCATCCCACCATCGCTCATATTTACCGTGGTCGCCCATTTAAAATAAATTGGGTGATGAGCAAATTCCCGTTGTCCACCCAGATAAAGTTCACGGAAAGCAGCCTGACTGTTCATCAGAATTCCAGAAACCGCGGCCGCGTTGTCCTGCCCGAAATGAAGGGCTCCCCAGTCTGCGGCAACTTGCTCTGCCGTCAAATCCACATCCCATGTGAGACGCGCTACGAGGTAGGCATTCATCTGCCCGGGGGTAAATCCACGGCTATAGATTCTGAAGTTGTTCCATGGACCCGCCATATCGTAAAAAGGCTTATCATGCGGCTTTAGCTGACCGTTGGTTAAATATCCTGGGTGCCCGTCGCTCCAGATACTACCTGGTGCCCATGCGCCCCAGGCCTGAATACCTTTGACGCCATTCGCTTTGGCGATCCGGGTCTCTTCGGCAAACCGCTGCTGGTAACAGATTAAACGCGACCAGCCATAATACTCTGGGAAAACATCAAACGTCATGGTGAGCGGACGCTTTTTGCCCAATCCATTTTCGATGGCATCGGTCAGCGGAAAACTGAGCCAATAATCGTCGCCGGTATGTTTGATTTCAAACTCCGCATCCTCGGGCGTATTGGCAATCACCTGGTCCGAATCTTTAGCGCCGTACGCAATCATCCAGGACCGGAAAATGACTTTCTTGCCAAGTTGTTTCCCGGCATTGTGGTACATGGTCATCATTTTTCCGGCGCCGGCTTTGCCATACTTTTGCCAAAGCTTCACCGATTGGTAACCTGAGCGTGGCAACGACTCGGTGGCGGTAATCACGAGCCCGTCGAGGGGAACCACTTCAAACAGCTCTTTGACCTTGGCCTCGATGATGGTTTGCATATCCGGATTCTCAAGATCCAGCTTGTATAATTCCTTCAATTTCGGTGGGTATTGAAATTCATACACCTGCATGAAAACATCAATGTGGCGAGCGTGGGCGTAGTCGACGAGATCCTTCAGGTGTTTGGCAAAATGAACCGACTTTTTCCGATGAACATCATCTTCGCCGTAAACAGTCTTATCCAGATATTTGTAGGTGATGTAGTCCTCAAAATTCACATGCATGATTGTGAAGGTGTTGAATCCCAGCTTCGCGACCTGATCGATCAGTCGTTTGAGCTCTGCCTTTTCCTTTTCGAATCGCTCATGATTGACCCACGGCTCTTCAAATAGGTGGTAGCCAACCGATGGCAAGTCATACAACTGCCCCAGCTCGGTATACATGCGCATGGGAAATTCGGGAGCCATTTCCATGCGGATGCCCCAAAGTTTTTCGCCCAACTTAAGCTGTTCGGCTAGTTTGAAAACCCCATACATTCCCCCTCGGGCATCCCCTTCGATTTTAAGGACGTTTGCTGCATTCTCCTTTGCCTGGGAAATCCGGTAAGCTTCCTCCGTCAAGGGGGAGGCATCTATCGTGCTTTGCTTCCCCACATCACCCACAATAATCCTGTTTCCATCGGGCAACGGCTCATCTTTTTTCAGGTAATGGATGGTCGACTGATAGCTTTTCTTTTCCAAGACGCTTTCTAATTCTTTCAGGGCCAGATCATATCCAGCATCCGCCTCCAGTTGCGCTGGGAGCAGGATCGATACATGGGCTTTGTTTTTTTCGTCAGTTTTGGCCTGCAGGGGTGTAGCAAAAGCCAGCCCAACCGCGAACAGCATTCCTGTGGCAGTAATCGTGCGAAGCGTTGGGGTACCAACCAACGCGTGTATTGTATCCGCTGTCGCGGACCCTATAACGCTCAGGGTTTTCATCATCATATATTTCCCTGTTTTCATCATGTTTTGTTTTCTTTCTAACGGAGAGCATTATCAATCTCTGTGGCAAACCCATCACGCTCAGGGATTTCTTTTATCCAGCTATCTTTGTACATACCCATTTCCTCAAAAGGCACTGGTTTGAAGCCTGGAATTTTGCTGAAGACAATCGATTTTTCTGAGAGCGAGAAGTCGCCTTTTGCCATATCAGCGAAGCCCGGATCTTCGGCGGTCATCCAGTTGTTAGAGACTGTGCCCCAGTCGGCGCGAGCGTTGGTTAGCTTACCACATTTCACTGCAAGATTATTGAGAATGGGATTGTCTGGTTTTCCGGGGTTGTCCTGCCAGTATCCAGCAAGCTGTGGATATTTTTCTGAGTATGGCGGCTGTAATGCGTTGACATGCTTTAGGGTGCGTTGTTCAAAAAGCTCGCCTTTTTTGAGCATTCCCCTGCCCCACGATTGTCCGCGGTTGTCTAATTGAACACAGAGACCACATTCAATGAAGATGTTGTTAATTATGTCGTTGTATTTCCCGCCGCCAATCAGAAATGCTGCTTTTTTTCCGGTTTTGTAGAAGACGTTCCCGATAGCTCGAGTTCCGCAGGCCATGTCATCATAGTATACGCCCCAAGTTCTGTGTGTTTGTGGGGTTCGTCCGATGTGATGGAAAAAGTTATGCTTAATCAGGTTGCCAAATTCTGCTGGGTCACGTCCCATATAGAATCCGCCCATATCATCGCCATCTTCCATTACATGGTGAATTTCGTTATATTCAAGAATATGATCGTTTCCATGCAGGTAGACGGCAACAGCTGGAGCTGAGTGGATATTGCAATGCTCTATACGGTTGCCTACGCCATCAATATTAACTCCAGCTTTGTAGGAGCGACCCAATCGGTTGAAGTCGTATATGTGACAATTTCGAATGAAATTACCGGCAGGATCAAGAGTTTTGCGGTCACCGCCGCCAATATGCACCGCCCCTGCGCCAGTGTTATAAATATCGCATGAAATAATACCGTGATCTTTTCCGCCCTTACGTTCGAAAGCAGGGTTTGAGTAGATTTGCTCATGCCATGACCCGAGCCTCCGACTTGCTGCCGGAGCGGATCCTTCGTGTGCGTAGTGCTCAAGATCTTCTGTGCCCTGTCCGATGCAGGCGGCTACAATCCCCATGTTGCGCAGGGTACAGCCAATAATTCGGCAGGAGCTTCCTTTTTCAATGTAGACGCCCATGCCGCGTGTGCATTCGAGAGTAATACCTTTGATATGTAATCTTTCGGCATCTTCAAGGGTAATCATTGGCTCTTCAAGAATGGAGACCTGGATTGACGCCGTCTTTGGTTCGTATCCCTTTGGAGGGTTGAAATACAACATGCCTTTCTGGGTGTCGCAGAAAAATTCACCGGGCTGATCAATCTCTTCAAGCAAGTTGAGTGCAAACCATGAATTCCAAGCACGACCACTACGAAAGCTATACATATGCGGCTGCACAGTGCTTATGGTTTTCTTTTCGAGATCAATTGATTCCACATTGATTGTATCGTCGGCATAGCCATTGTTGAAAAAACCTGAAATCAATATATCTCCGGCATCCTTCCAGAGATCTGGACGTGATGTGCTGAAATGAAATGTGCCGCCCCGATTTGAAAAGTCTCCATTGCGCGGGATAGAGCCTTTGTCTAGAACTTTGCCTATTTTAATGCGCGGCTCACCTTTGTTTGGCCAGCGCGACAGCGACATCGCCTCGCCATTGATAAACAGTTCAAGATGTGAGGGGATGTATGGGCGGCGGAATCCGCGTGGGCGCATTTTCCCAAAGTCGGTGACACCACATTTCTTGAGGTCTATTTCCAGAGCATTTCTTCGCGCGTTCTCATCAATAATTCGGGAACTAATTGCATCATCAGAAATGGTTCGAACATTATTGGCCGATATGTTTTTCCCACCGACTAGATTGACTTTCTCGCCCGGATAAGAGCGGTAGGTTGTCAGAGAATCTTGTGGCCCAAGCTCAAATGTGCTTGAGCGTTCATACATTCCTTCGCGTAAAAATACTAGAGTGCGTATCCCCTCTATATTGATCTTGCGGGCCTCATCGCGAGCGCGTTCGAGTGTTCTGAATGGGCTGGCCTTTGATCCGACATTCTTGTCGGAACCAAGTGGAGATATGTACACCTGAGGGGGGGCTGCTGCAACAAGAGCATCTTCGACATGCTTGACAATCTGATTTGCCATGAGGCCATAGGCCGGGCCTTTCCAGTAATATTTGTCGCCTCGCGCCATACCAAGTTTGTCGATCAACAGACCATAAAGATCATTAATGACGACACCATATTCGGGCATGACTTTGTCAGCAATTACATTGCGCTTAGCAATAGTCGTGTTATGTGTTGGGTCTAGCTGGGTGGGCTTACCTTTAACAGTGATTTGCGTCGTGCTTCCCCAGATGAGTTTTGTTGATTCCGAATGCGAGCGCACAATTTCCACATATTCGCGCAGTAGCGGTTCATATTGTCCGTCTTTGATTCTTCCCGGTGTCCAACCGTGGAGACCAACATTGAAATGAATAACGTCATATGGCCCTTGCTCAAGCACTCGAATCAGATCGTGATGCAGTTCTTCACTCGCCAAATGAAGCGGTGTAAGCCAACAATCAACGCTGGCCTTTCCCTTCAATGCAGCAATCACGCTTTCGCGATAGCCATTCATAATCGAATCCCCAATTAGCAAAACCTTTGGTAAATCACCTTTGGCAAGTTTAGCAGGACAGAACCGCCAAGCGCCGCCATCTGAATGCAACCCCAAATCTTTACCTGAACCGCTCCCCGCAAACACCACACACGTCGTCAGCAATAACACGACAATCCATATTCTTTTTATCATAATGATCTACCTATATTTTGTTACGCATCCTAATATCAACGATCTCTTTTTGTCTTTTGTTTTTAGACTTGATCTACCTACGATCGCCAACCTTCTTGATGGCTGACGTTAGGTTTGGGTACCATTGGTTCTCTGTGCGATTGGAACCAAACAACTTCTCTGCGCGCTCGACCAGATCCTGTCGCTTGGAAGCCAAATCCTGTTTGCACCCGGGATCATCGAAAATCTCGAAGACACCGACGGGGTCACCGGGATTCATGCGAAGAGCAAAGAAGCGCTCATCCAGCAATACTGACTGCACATTACGCCCCATACCCCCCTGCTCCCAGTAGAGGAAGTCACGTTGTGGATAATCGCTCTCGTGCCCTGATAAAAGCGGCAAGAAGCTAACACCATCCGTCTTCGCCGCGGTCGTACCGGCCATCGCAGCGAAGGTCGCTTTGAGGTCATAGCATGACACAGCACGCTCTGTTTCGCCGGTTTTCACAAGGCCGGGACCCCAGGCAATGAACGGGACGATAACGCCGCCGTTGGCGGCAATGAACTTCCCGCGGTCCCACGGCCCTTTGTTCTTGAGCACAGGGTCATCTTTCCAGCGTTCTGCCTTCGACTCCTTCGTGTAGCACCAAGCCGAGTAACCGTTGTCCGAGGTGAAGATGACCAGCGTGTTCTGATCGAGGCTCTGGGCCTTAAGTTCGTTTAAAATAGCGCCGACCGACCGATCCATGTGGGTCACCTGTCCGGCCCAACGCTTCTGATCGTCGGTCCATGGCGCCTGCTTGTCTTTCAACTCGCGCAGTTCCTTCGGCCACTCCGCGTGAGTCAGCGTCGAAGCATAATACATGAAGAATGGTTTCGTGTGAGGCGTGCGCAGGAACTTGATCGCCTCTTCTATGTAGATATCTTCGCAGTACCGCATCGCTGACGGATTCGGCATGCCGCCCGGAACAAACCGACCCTCTTTGTCAAATCGGTTGTCAGGGTGACCGACATTGAAGCCTTTGTTTTCCGGGAGTTGCTCGGCAACACCATTACGCCACAGACGGGTCGGGTAGATGTACTGTGCGCGCTTGTTCCTCCCGTGATCAAAACAAAGCGAATGCTCGAACCCTTGCAGGTGGGGCATGCCCGGTGTGCCGGGTTCGCCCACGTGCCACTTTCCAATCTGACAAGTCGTATAGCCGGCAGAACCAAGGACATGGGCGATGGTTTCGTCATCTGGTAGTAGGTAAGGACGCTTGTGCAGTTTCGGCCGCACGTCGGTCATCAGCCTCCGAAACGTGCAGTGCCCCATATCACGACCGGTCAGCAGACCAGCCCGGGACGGCGCGCACTCAGGGGCGGCGGCATAGGCATTGCTGAAGACCATGCCTTCCCTTGCCATGCGGTCGATGTTCGGTGTCGAAAACTCTTTCTGTCCAAAATGGCTGATATCCCAGTAGGAGAAGTCATCGGCGAGAATGAGAATGATATTGGGTGGCTGTGTATCTTTACCTTTAGCGAGCAATGATTGCGGTAGTATTGCGCACAAGACCAACAGTGCGTTGACGGTGATAAAAGTCATTTTGTTGATTGTTTTCAGGTACATTTCCTCTTGGTGCAACTTGTGGATCAGGAGCGGCTATTTTCCGTCGTCTGCATCAGGCTTGTTAGTATTTAGTTTTTCTGATTTGGTTGATTGGAAAGCGTGAACGTCGCCACCACGGCACGGTGGTCCGAGGGATACGGTGCAACGACGATGTCCGCGTTCTCTTTATTTTCACCTATGATCTGGGCTGCGGTTACCTTTACGCCTTTGCCTTTGAAATACACAAAATCAATGCGGTCGTGGTGATCCTTGGGGTTATCGGGTTTGGTCAGGGGCGACCAGGTAAAGCCGGGCTCTTTCATTTCGTCGGGATAGACCGTGCGATAGGCATCGCCAAAGCCTGCTTTGGCGAACGCCTTAGAGCTCGGAAATTCCACTTTCATGGGGTGGCGACCGGACTGGGCAGCTGCTTCGGTCCAGTCGAGGTGTGAGGGTTCGTTGAAATCGCCTACCACAAAAACAGGCGCCTTTTTATCGGAGACGGAACGTATCACCCTGAACAGTCTTGCGATATCACCACCGCGTGCCTTTTTTGCACCTTCAATCGCCTCGGCTTCGGTCGTGATGAAGGGGGTATCCCTGTGTCCCTTAAACTTTGGTCGAATGCCCATCAGCTGATAGGGCTGATACGGATTGGAGGATAGGTGCAGGTTGAAGATGTAGGCTTCCTGGCCCGAAGGCAGCTTGACCTTGATACCATTTCGCTTCTCCTCGACAATCTCATAACGCGTCAAGATGTTGCCGTAGCGATTCCAACCCAGTAACTGTGCCAACTTCTCCGTATTCTCAGGGTCCTGTCTTGTTTGGTTCTCCTGAAGGCCGACCACATCTGCCTTGGCCTGCTGAATCACCTTGGCCGTTTGGGACAACGGTTGCCCACGGCTCGTGCCGCCACGATAGACATTGTAAGACATGACCTTGACGCTGAGCTCTTCGCTGGACGCTTCAGCTTGCGCGTGCAGGGGCGTGACAAAAGCCGCCCCAACAGCGCACAGCATTCCAATCGTCCTAATCGTGTAAATTGTTTTCTTCATAACTAGTTCTTTCCGAGATCGACCCCCGTGCAGTTCTCCCTTACTGTGACAAGAGGAGTCCCAGTAGCGCTCTCAGATTCAATGTTGCGAACGACAGAACCATGCACTTCATCCAAGACAAATGCGGGACGTTCATCTTTCTGAATGGTTGTGAAACGTACATTTTCAATCTGCACATCATCCGCGTTCCTGACAAAGAAACCGTATGCTGGCAATTTGCCCCAGTACGTCGCCTGAGGATACGCTCTGGCTTTTTCTGGAACCACTCGTTCCCCATCTTCCTTTGTGCCTCCTCCGGGGGATTCAATCGTGATGTTGCTCAGTTTCAGTCCTTTGATCGGGTTGCCCGGGAGACCGAGAAAGGCGCATCCATAGTTATGTGTACCGCCTGTTACGGTAATATTGGAGAAGGTAATATTCTTCATCGTGCCGTCTTTCAGTATTTCTACATCGGGATGATAGCGACGGTTGCGCGCGCCAAGGCGCACAAAGAGAGGGGCCAGTGTTCCTTCAATGGTAATGTTATCGACGGTGATATCTTCACAGACGCCGCCATCTACAGCGCCGATACAAACACCGCCGATTCCTTTTTCTTGATGACCCCGCACGTGCATATCTCCCTTGCTCGGCACAATCTTGCAATTTGTAAATCGTATATTCTTAAATCCACCCGTAGATTCGGTTCCGGTTTTCAGCGCGTTACAACGACTGCTGACAACACAACCACTGACCAACACATTTTCAGTGGGGTCAGGGCCGGTACTTTTCATGCAGATCCCATCATCCAACGTGTCGATTTTGCAGTTGAGAATTTTCACATTACGGGTGCTGTCGATATCAATCCCATCATTGCATCGCCGAGCATGGTTCCAGACGGTGATCCCTTCAATATGCACCCCATCGCAATTGAGATAAAGCTGCATCCACATGGCAGAATTCCGCAGGGTCACTCCTGTAACCGTAACGTTTTTACAGGAGGTGACACGGATTCCGAACGGTGTGGTTTTGTACCAGTTCCTTCTGGGGCCAGGAGGGAATTTCTCCCCCTGGAAATTGATCGTGCCGCTTCCGGTAATGGAAATATCCTCCTGTTCCTCGGCAAAAATCAGACTCTTGTCGGTATACTTATCGGTATAAGAGCGGTACTTGACCAGCTTCACCGGATAATCCTTAAGATCAAAACTCCCCAGAAGCACCGCATCCTTCTGCAGGTGCAATTCCACGTTACTTTTGAGTACAATGGTGCCGGTCAGAAACTTTCCAGCAGGAATAACCACCTGGCCGCCTCCGGCTTGATTGCACTCATCAATGGCCTTTTGAATCGCCTCGGTGTTTAGAGTTCCCCCGCCCTCGACTGCCCCGTAGGTGAGAATATTGAATGCCTGATTCCTTCGTGTTGCTGCGTCCGAGTTGGCCTGAGCCGCGGACGCCATGAAGAGCAGCCCGATGGCTGTGAGTAAGAACGCAAAGCGCATGCATCTATTTCTAATCATCTGATATTTTTCTTTCTTATGTTGTCGAATGTAAGTGCTGAGCCCGAGTGTAACACAGCAAACCAATTCTGCCAATCACGTGATCGCGTGATGACGCACACAAAGTGCAGATCGAAATTGCCTGGCTCGGCCTTCTTTGACCTTGGTTACAAGTGTTCTGACTTACCAGCCCGCCTATACCTGAATTATTTCTTATTCAGGTATAGCTCTTTGACTTCTGCAGCACTCAGAGCTTTTTTGTACACTCGGACATTATCGATCGCGCCATCATACCTCTGCTTCGCGCTCCCACCTATGGAAGCGCTAGTGATCGTTCCCATCGGAACTCTTTTTGGGGTGCCGGTCTGAAATAACGCTCCATTGTGATAGATGTTCATCACACCCGTCTTCGCATTTTTGGTAAAGACCCAATGGTTCCACGCGCCTTTATACTGATCCGGCGTCGCCGCCTTACTAATGCGACCAGGCCCCCTTCTGCCTTGTCCGGCATCCCAATAAACAACGCCGGAGGCATGCGGCAGAAGAATTCTCCAACAATTTTTGCCAGACGCATCCGCCGCACTTAAGATACTACAACCCTTCGTCGACTGGTCACCCCCATTAACCCACATCGCAATCGTGATTTCGTTACTGATCGAAGCGAAGGTGGACGCGGGCAAGGTCACGGTCGTGCTGGTGCCATTCAAGTCGAGCGCATTGCCGGTGATCCCTTTGACCCATTTTCCATCGACTATGCTGGCGTCATGCCCGTATACAGACAAATCCTTAGCGACCGATCCGGTGGTCTCATCAAACGCCCAATGAGCGTACAGCAATGATTCGACCGCGATAGAGACAGTGGCCGCCGCCTTGCTAGTGAAGTCTGCATCCTTCACCTTGAAGGTAAAGCTGTCTGGACCGGAGTAACCCTTGTCCGGCTGATAGGTCGCCACATTGCCATCTAAAGTTACCTTTCCATGACTCGGCGGGGTGTCGATCGATGCCGTTAGGGCGTCCAGTTCAACATCGCTTCCGCTGAGCGTAATGTCCTTGGCGTTATTGATCCCCGTTTTCACGCTCTGCGCGGTGGCGACGGGTGGACTATTCTTCCGCGCTGGCGCCGACCATACTTGGACTTCAGCCAAACTCAGTATCCCGGACGTACCGCCTGAAGCCTTTCGGTCTAACTGAACCCGGACATACCGGCCTGCACTATTGACCGCTACAGAAGACGGAGTACCGCATTTGCCTTCGACCTTGAAAGCTGTTGCACCTGGCAGATTCGTTCCAAAGGATTTTCCAAAAGGATCAGTTGAGACCACAACATAAAAGTCAGCAGTAAGATTTGTTTTCTCACCGGTCCGGTTCCAGACGTCTATCTTGCCTATTTCCCTAATTGCGCCCAGATCGACCTCCCACCAAACGATCCCCCTATTTGGTTTGGTAAGATTAACAGACCCATTTGCCGGGTCCCCGTCAGTATTACCATCAACCAATCTTGAAGCAACACCTTCCTCAAAAGTGCTCACCTGTTTAGCCGGCTTGCCTAGAGCCATATTTTCAGTTCCATATTTATCATCACTGCGAAAACTCCAGTCGATATCTGCGAGGCGATCATCAACATTCAGAGTTACCTTGCAATTTTCAAATGTCCGTTGCCAGGTGGTAGCGCTTATCCTGACAGCGTCAGAAATAGGCTTACCCAGTTTTCTGTCAAATTCCGGGAATGGCGGGACAATCCTAAACAGGTCGCTGCTTGTTTTGATCTTAACCCCACTTTGATAGCGCATATATGAATGCTCGCCGGCCATTATAAGAAAATAAGCCAGGCTGAAATCAAAATGGGAGTACATACTGGCTAATTGATCTTGATCCCCTGCTTTAAGACTTGGCCAAAAAGTTGGCATAGCGTGGCTAGCCTTTTTTCTCGCTTCCTCGATATTCGCGCACTTAGTTGGAGCAGCGAAATTGGGTGCGATCATTTTCCCTAGGGCAGCGGCCTTTTGGACAAGTTCAATGGTACCATGTATAGCGCTCTTTGCCTCAAATCCTTCAAGGTATGCACTGTCGATATAATCTCTAGTATAAGAGAAGTTGCCGTCTTCGGTATAGCCCCCGGCTGCTCTTAAGAAATTACCTTGGATGATAAAATCTTTAGAAAGCTCGTCTCTGATGGACTTGAGTAAGGGGATCAGGCCTTTTCCAATGTAAGGGGATACGCGATTACCCCAATAGTCATAATAATGACCATCAGCGTGGCCTACTCTCAATGCTTTCTGCAGACTATCTAGGAAAAGAACATCTGACCCAGGAGAATCGTTACCACACTTGGAGAGAAAATCCAACCACCATCTACGAAAATCGGGGTTTGCTTGATTATATTTCATCTGCCCGGTTGAGTATTTGGTTATATTTTGTTTTGCGCCATACAGAAAACTTCCAGGTTCGAAAGGCTTCTGCGTATGATAAGCCTTTTCCAGGTTAACGTAGGAGTCAAAACAGTACATAATATTAGGGTAGGCTTTCTTAAAGCTGTTGCAATCCTCGCTGTCTTCCTGCAGCCAGATGTACTTACACCTAGTACCCATTATATCTATCTCTTTTTTGGTCCACTGACGCCATTTGATTTTTCGGGCATATCCCCAGCGCGTTACTTTATCCCATGAATATGGAAATTTAGATAATTGGCGTTTGAAATTAGCCATCATCTCTTCAGCACTAACGCGGTCACGAATCTGATAGGCTGCGATGTGCACACTGTTCAAACCGGCTGACTTGAGTGTAATCGTCTGTGTGCTTCCGCCCGCAACAAAGGTGCCGACCGCATACTGCCCCGGGGAACTCTTCAGCTTAACCGTGTTCGGCGAGCTCTCTCCGTCACCGACAGATGTCTGGAGTTTGTTGCGAGTATCAACACACCACAGCTGAATCGTATATTCGGTGCCGACAGTGAGTTTTCCGCCGCCGACCTCCAGCGAAGCAGAGTTGCCCTCAGCGGAATCAGCAGAACTGAGCAACGCATTGTAGGCCTCGTCTGCTGTTTTTCCGGAAAAGAAAGCTTCGTTCGTGTTCAAAGGCAGGAGCGAGGACGAGCCGGTAAAGAGCACGCCGTTTACCGTTTGATCGCGACCGGACGTCGTCCCGCCCGCATTAAACGCCTCTATCAGCGTTCCGCCGTTAATCACTTCAGTCGGCGAAAAAACATCCGTCGCCGGGCCCCAGTTAATCTGCCCTATCATCTCTTCAGCACTCGTGCGCCCACGAATCTGATAGGCTGTGATCAGACATTTGTTAAACATGGGGGACTCGAACGTAATCGTTTGCGTGCTTCCGTCCGCAACAAAGGTGCCGATCGCAAACTGACCGGGGTTCCCCTTAAGCTCAACCTGGTTCGGCACGTTCTCTCCGTCACCAACAGCGGTATGGCTAGTTCCCCGATTAAAGGCATACCACACCTGAATTGTATATTCGATGCCGACGGTTAGTTTTTCGCCGCCGACCTCCAGCGAAAAGATATCGGTGCCTTCGCCGTAATCAACGGAATTGAGCAGCGCATTGTAGGCCGCGTCGCGCGTATCCTCCGAAAAGACGTCCACATCCGTGTTCAATTCCAGGAGCGAAGTCGTGCCGGTAAACAGCACACCGTTTACCGTTTGATCGCTAGCGGACG
>TARA_B110000285_G_scaffold235613_1_pt1 | contig 14663 bp, 13 predicted proteins | sample TARA_B110000285 | Tara Oceans TARA_B110000285 (sample SAMEA4397756) | marine metagenome | biome: Polar Biome; feature: [SRF] surface water layer (ENVO:00010504); material: water (ENVO:00002006), including particulate matter (ENVO:01000060) such as... | depth 5 m
CGTGCTTGGTTCTTTAGTAGTGAAGGATGAGAAATTAGCTGACAGGATTGGGTTTATTCAAAATGCAAGTGGTGCTATTTGCGGACCTATGGACAGTTTTTTAACTCTTCGCGGTATTAAAACCCTTCATGTAAGAATGCAACGTCACTGTGAAAATGCAGCAGCAATTGCACATTTTTTAAAGCAGCATCCCAAAATCGAAAAAGTATACTGGCCTGGTTTTGAAGACCATCCAAATCATAAAGTAGCAAAAGACCAAATGAAAGATTATGGAGGAATGCTTTCTTTTATTACAAAGGGATCAGATTATAATGCAGCCATTAAAATTATAGAAAAACTTAAGCTTTTTACACTTGCGGAGTCATTGGGTGGAGTAGAAAGTTTAGTAGGGCATCCAGCAAGTATGACTCATGCTTCTATTCCTAAAGAATTAAGAGAAAAAAGTGGTGTAGTTGATTCTTTGATTCGACTAAGTGTAGGAATTGAAGATATAAGAGATTTAATGGAAGATATACAACAGGCTATAGGATAACAGATGAAAATCTCCAAAGACAAAAAAATATACTTTGCCTCTGATCAGCACTTTGGTGCTCCTAATATTAAGGATAGTAAGGTGAGAGAGACTATCTTTTTGTCGTGGTTAATTCATGTTCAAAAAGATGCCGCTGCTTTATTTTTATTAGGTGATTTGTTTGATTTTTGGTTTGAATATAAAACAGTAGTTCCAAAGGGTTATGTCAGAATATTAGGGAAACTTACTGAGTTTGTAGATCAGGGAATTCCTGTGCATTATTTTGTGGGAAATCATGATTTATGGATGGAGGATTATTTTGAGACAGAGTTAGGCATTCCTGTCTATTATAAACCTAAAGACTTTATATTGGAAAAAACGTCTTTTTACATTGGCCACGGTGATGGTTTAGGTCCTAAGGATAAAGGATATAAACGAATGAAAAAAGTCTTTACCAATCCGTTAGCAAAACTTTTTTTTAAAGCCCTTCACCCCGACTTAGGGCTAAGGTTAGGAAAATATTTTTCAGTAAAAAATAAATTACTCTCAGGCGATGAAGATATTTCCTTTTTGGGAGAAGAAAAAGAATGGCTAGCAATCTATTCTAAAGGAAAATTAGCTCAAAAACACCGAGACTATTTTCTTTTTGGACACCGTCATTTCCCCATGGAAATTAAATTAAACAATTCGTCAACCTACATCAACATTGGCGATTGGATTACACATTATACCTACGGTGAGTTCGACGGAAATAAATTCGAATTAAAAAAATGGGAAAACCAGTAATATGATCGAAGAAAAATCACTTGAGTTTGAAAAAATAGTATTAGTGGGAATTATAAATTCTAGACAGGACGTAGTCCAGTCTAAAGAATATCTAGATGAACTCACTTTTTTAGCCTTTACCGCTGGAGGGGAGGTGATGAGAAGTTTTACTCAAAAAATTGATCTTCCAAATCCCAAAACATTTATTGGGACAGGAAAACTTCAGGAAGTGTTAGAATACGTAACTGATAATGATATTTCTACTGTTGTTTTTGATGACGAACTCACGCCCGCACAACAAGGAAATATTGAAAAAATATTAAAGGTCAAAGTATTGGATCGAACTGGTTTAATACTGGATATTTTTGCACAACGAGCACAAACCAGTTATGCTAGAAATCAAGTAGAATTAGCTCAATACGAATACTTACTCCCAAGATTAAAAGGGCTTTGGACACACTTAGAGCGTCAGCGTGGAGGTATTGGAATGCGTGGACCTGGAGAGACTGAAATTGAAACCGACAGAAGGATTGTGCGAGACAAAATCTCGCTTTTAAAGAAAAAATTGATTACCATAGATAGGCAAATGGCCACACAAAGAGGGAACCGTGGCTCTTTGATTCGCGTTGCTTTGGTGGGATATACCAATGTTGGTAAATCCACCCTTATGAATTTAATAGCAAAAAGTAAAGTATTTGCAGAAAACAAACTTTTTGCCACATTAGATACTACAGTTCGAAAAGTTGTTATTGGAAACCTTCCATTTTTATTGAGTGATACGGTTGGATTTATAAGAAAGCTTCCTACTCAACTGGTAGAGTCTTTTAAAAGTACTTTAGATGAAGTTCAAGAAGCCGATATGTTATTGCATGTGGTTGATATTTCTCATCTAAATTTTGAGCAGCATATAGATTCTGTAAATCAGATTTTAAAAGAAATTAAAAGTCTAGACAAACCGACCCTCATGGTTTTCAATAAAATTGATGCATATAAATCTGATCCCTGGGATGAAACAGAGCTTATAGAGCAGCGAAGCGAAAGACATTTTAAGTTAGAAGAATGGGAACAAACCTGGATGCATAGGATGAATGGAAATGCTCTTTTTATTTCTGCGTTGAATAAAGATAATTTAGAAGGTTTTCGAGAAAGAGTTTATAAAGAAGTTAGAGAAATTCATGTAACACGTTTTCCTTATAATCATTTTTTGTATCCTGAAGGACTAGAGGAATAGTGATATACTTGATTGCAAGAATACTCCTGCCCCATGTTCAATAGAAAACTTCTAAGATATTTTATTATTCCATTCGATTTGAGACATAAGCATTTGCCTGTCTAGTAGGGAGTAATACCAAATCAGCAATGTTAACTTGAGCAGGGGCAAGTGCCATATAGAGAATAGCATCTGCAACATTTTTAGCCGTAAGTGCTTCAATTCCATGGTACACCTTTTCGGCCCGCTTTTGATCGCCTTTAAAGCGAACTTCAGAAAACTCTGTGTGAACTAAACCTGGGTGAATCGCACTTACTTTTATTCCTTCAGAATTCAAATCAATACGCAACCCTTGCGTAAAGGCATCTACAGCGTATTTGCTACTACAATAAACATTTCCATTTGGGTACACTTCTTTTCCTGCAATGGAGCCAAGGTTGATAATATGGCCTTTTTTTATTTTTAACATGTTGGGTAGAATTGCTTTTGTAACATACATAAGCCCCTTTACATTTCCATCAATCATGGCATCCCAATCATCTAAATTTGCCGTTTGAACAGGATCTAGGCCATGCGCATTTCCAGCATTATTTATTAAGATATCAACGTTTTTCCATTCTATAGGAAGGTGTTCAAGGGCATTAAACACCGCTTTCCTGTCTCGAACATCAAAGGTAAGCAGGTAGGTTTTGACCGCTAGTTTTTGTGCTAATGCTTCTAATTTTTCTTTTCTCCTTCCACATAAAATTAACTGTGCTCCTTGAGCAGCAAAAGCTTCTGCTGTTGCCCATCCAATTCCACTGCTAGCACCAGTAATTAATACAATTTTATTTTTCATATAATTTTTAAGGTAATGGTTTTTCCATACTTGTTTCAAGCATTAAAAACCAATCTGTAATTTCTAAATTTATTGAAAGTGCTTCTTGAGAAGCTTTTAATCGTTTTGTTAAAGTAGTTCCTATCACCGGATATATTTTTGAGGGATGGTGAAGTAAACAGCCTGTTTTAATTTCATAAAACTTAATCGGGATCCTTCGGTATAGATTAAATGCATTAATTTTACTTCTAAAATAAAAACATTTGGCGGCTTCTATAATTTTAAAGCTTCTAAATTTTTAACCAATTGTTAACAATAAACTGAAAATATATTTTTCAAATTTGCTATCTAAAAAAAATCTTTAAAATTCCAATGAAAAATAGTGCAAATGAAATGATTGATATAAATGCAATCAATGCTAAGATTGAGAAGGAAAGTGCTTTTGTTGACTTGCTAACTTTTGAAATGAATAAAGTAATAGTAGGGCAAAAACATATGGTAGAACGTCTTTTAATAGGGCTGTTAGGCCGGGGCCACATTCTTCTCGAGGGAGTGCCTGGACTTGCAAAAACACTGGCTATTAATACCTTGAGTCAAGCCGTTAAAGGAAGCTTTAGTCGTATTCAGTTTACGCCAGATTTACTTCCTGCTGATGTAGTGGGAACAATGATTTACAACATTAAAGAAAATGATTTCACTATAAAAAAGGGCCCTATTTTTGCCAATTTTGTATTGGCAGACGAGATTAATAGAGCTCCTGCTAAAGTTCAATCGGCACTTTTAGAAGCAATGCAAGAAAAGCAGGTAACGATTGGCGATACTACCTTTAAGCTTCAGCCCCCATTTCTTGTAATGGCCACTCAAAACCCTGTAGAGCAAGAAGGAACATATCCTTTGCCAGAAGCACAAGTGGATCGATTTATGCTAAAAACAGTCATAGATTATCCCAAACTAGAGGAAGAAAAACTCATCGTTAGAAGTAACCTTTCTCGCAATTTGGTCAAGGTAAAGCCGGTAGTAACTGTCAAGCAAATATTATCCGCTCAAGAAACCGTTCGTGAGGTTTATATGGATGAGAAAATAGAGAATTATATTCTTAATTTGATTTTTGCCACACGTTATCCGGAGAATTACAATTTAGCTGCCATCAAGCCTTTAATTAGTTTTGGCGCCTCTCCAAGGGGAAGTATTAACTTGGCAACTGCCGCTAAATGTCATGCCTTTTTAAAACATAGAGGCTATGTGATACCAGAGGATGTGCGAGCGGTAATTTTTGATGTATTGCGACATCGTATTGGTTTAACATATGAAGCAGAAGCAGAGAATGTTACTTCAGAAGATTTGATTACTCAAATTATCAACGAAGTAGAAGTTCCTTAAAACACCAACCCATTACTATTTAGATTCCAGCAAAGGACGCAATGGATACAAAAGCGCTACTGAAAAAAGTTCGTAAAATTGAGATTAAGACACGCCGCCTAAGTGATAATCTTTTTGGAGGAGAATATCAATCTACCTTCAAAGGGCGTGGAATGACTTTCAGTGAAGTGCGTCAATATCAATATGGAGATGATATACGTGCAATTGATTGGAATGTAACCGCACGCTATAATGAACCTTTTGTAAAGGTGTTTGAGGAAGAAAGAGAGCTAACGCTCATGTTGCTAGTAGATGTAAGTGGTTCAGAAACCTTTGGAACTAAAACCCAATTTAAAAGAGAAATTCTCACTGAAATTGCTGCGACCCTAGCTTTTTCTGCACTTCAGAATAATGATAAAGTAGGATTGCTATTGTTTTCAGATCAAGTAGAATTATTTATTCCACCTAAAAAAGGACGTTCTCATATTTTAAGAATTATAAGGGAGTTGCTAGAATTTAAGCCAAAAAGTTCACTAACAAATATTGCTACCGCGCTAGAATTTCTTTTAGGAGTTCTTAAAAAGAAAGCCATTGTGTTTATGCTTTCTGATTTTATGGACAAAGGCTATGAAAAAACACTACGTATTGCAGCAAAAAAACATGATTTAACAGGTATTCGAGTGTATGACCCCGTAGAAACGACCCTTCCAAAGTTAGGAATTGTTTATATGCGTGATTCAGAAACAGGGGCGCTAGAATTGATAAATACCCAAGCTAAAAGTGTTAGAAACCAATACGGAAAACATTATGCAGAGCGTGTAAAGACATATCAAGAACTCTTTAAAAAAAATGGTGCTGGCAATATGAGTTGTTCTGTCGACGAGAGTTATGTTAAAAAATTATTGGGTTATTTTAAAGCTAGAATTTAAAATGAAAAAAGTATTTTACGTCTTGTTTGCATTTATATTAATGAATTCACTTTGGTCTCAAAGCCAAGGAAAATTAACAGTTGCCATAGATTCAATAAAAGTTAAAATTGGAGAACAACTTAATTATACCCTTCAAGTAAAAGCAGATAGTACAGCCCAAGTTATTTTTCCAGAACAGCCCATTTTCGCTCCTTTTGAGCTTCTTGAAGAAAGTCTTGTAGATACCCTTAAAATGCAGTCTCATTATTTGTACACAAAAAAATATGCACTCATTCAATTCGATTCGGGCAACTATTTTTTACCACAACAACAAGTAATGATTAATGGGTTTTCTAAAATTGCAGCACTTATTCCAGTTCGGGTAGAGGCTGTTGTTGTTGATACGCTTCAACAAAAATTGTATGATATAAAGCCTTTGGTTGTGGTCGACAAGAATTATGAAGTATTGATCGCAAAGCTTCTTTGGGGTGCTGTGTTTTTATTAATTTTAGTAGGTGTTTTGTATGCTTATTTATTCCAGAAAAGGAGAAAAGAATTACGCAAACAAGAGCTTCTTCCATTTGATAGAGCAATTGAAGAACTTAAAGCCTTGGAAGGTGAAAAACCTTCAGTACAAGATGAATTTAAAAAATACTATTCTCGTTTAACAGATGTTGTTCGCCGTTATTTAGAAGAAGAGGCTAAAATTGATGCATTAGAAAGCACTTCTGAGGAATTATTAGCAAAGCTAGAAATGCGAAAAGATGCAGGAACCTTAGATTTGGATCATCTCACATTAAAAAGTTTAAGAGAGGTTTTGCGTAATGCTGATTTGGTTAAGTTTGCGAAATCAATGCCAGAATATAGAATTGCAAATGAAGACCGTATCGCAGTTGAGCATGTTGTAATTGAAACAAAAGAGGCACTTCCAGAGCCCACTGAAGAAGAGTTAAAACAGAAAGAGGCTTATAAAGAACTATTAGCCCAAAAGCGAAGAAAAGAACAATGGATTTGGGGTCTCTCCGGGGCAGGACTTTTAACGGTTTTAGCCTTAATTATTTCAATGCTAGTTTATGGTTATTATCCAGTTCGCGACACTCTTTTAAAACACCCTACTAAAGTATTATCGAGTGGTCAATGGGTTACCAGCCAATACGGAACACCCCCTTTAAAAATAAAAACACCCGAAGTTTTAGAACGTGTTCCTCTTGAGTCAAAAACGCTTCAGCAATTTAGTTTAGGAACGCTAGACAGTCCTTTTTATATAGACGTGTTGTTTGATTTTCCAAAACCAGATCCTCAAAAGGCTCAAAACCCAAAAAACGAAACTGCAGCCCCAAAAGATGCAGATGAAGAAAGAGGACAAGCTATGGTGACATCGATTATTTCTAATTTTGAAGCAAAAGGAGCTGTCAACATTTTGATGAAAAATGATGAGTTAAACCTTCCTTCTGGAGTACCTGTTGCTAAAATATATGGAACATTAGACTATCCCCGTCAGGGAGAAAACGAAAGAGTACGATGTAATTTTAATGCACTATTAATAACCTTTGAGGAAGGAACAATTATTATTACCATGATGTATGAAAAAGAAGATCGTTATGCGTCTGAAATTGAAGAAAGAATTATTAATAGTATAGAATTAATAAAAGAACTATAAGTAAATGTTTGAAGATATTTATTTTGCAAATCCTAATTATCTCTGGTTGTTATTAGTATTACCAGCGGTCATTTTATGGCACTTATTTACCTGGAGAAAAGCACAACCTGAGCTTAAAATGTCAAGTCTTTCAAGTTTTTCAAAACAAAAATCTTTTTGGAGTATAGTCCGACCTATTCTCTTTGTTTTTAGAATATTTGCGATTGCTTTTATTATTCTTGCAATTTCTCGCCCGCAAACAGTAGATGTTTCTTCTCGAACAAAAACCAACAATGGTATTGACATCGTAATGGCCATTGATGTTTCTTCAAGTATGTTGGCACAAGATTTAAAACCAGACCGTTTAAGCGCCTTAAAAAGAGTCGCAGCAGCCTTTGTAGATGATCGGTCTTCAGATAGAATTGGCTTGGTCGTTTATGCTGGAGAAAGTTATACTAAAACCCCCATAACAAGTGATAAAAGTATCATTAAAGGTTCCTTAAGGGAAATTTCCTACCAAGGTCTTATTGAAGATGGAACCGCTATTGGAATGGGATTGGCTACTTCTGTTAACCGATTGAAAGATAGTAGGGCAAAAAGTAAAGTAATTATCTTATTAACAGACGGTGTAAATAACGCAGGCTTTATTGATCCTAAAATTGCTACAGAGTTAGCCGTTGAATTTGGCATTAAAACCTATACTATTGGTTTGGGGAGTAATGGAACCGCACTTGCTCCTGTGGGCATTTTACCAAATGGAGAATTTCAATACGCCATGACTAAAGTAGAGATCGATGAGGCCTTACTTCAAGAAATTGCTTCAACAACAGGAGGAATTTACTTTAGAGCTACAGACAATAAAAAGTTAGAAGAAATTTATGCGGAAATTAATAAGCTAGAAAAATCAGAAGTTGAAGAGTTCAAGTATTACAATTATGATGAAAAATATCGATTTTTGGTACTTCTTGCCCTAGCATTAATTACACTTGAATGGATTGGACGAAATACACTATTTAAAAGTTTTATATAAATGTATCAGATTGACGAATACCAATATATCTACCTTCTGACAATACTCCCAGTATTTTGGCTAGCCTATGTTTTGGTTTTACGATGGAAAAGAAAAGTCCAAGCCTCGTTTGCTACCCCAGAGCTTTTAGATGTTCTTAGTCCAAATCGCTCAAAATTTAAACCAGGTTTAAAGCTAGTAACCCTTAGCCTTGCGATTTTTTTATTGGTCCTAGGACTCATGAATCCAAAAATAGGAACACAATTAGAAACGGTAAAGCGAGAGGGAGTTGATATTGTTTTTGCGATAGATGTTTCTAAAAGTATGCTCGCAGAAGATATCGCCCCCAACCGCTTAGAAAAGTCGAAACGCTTAGTTTCAGCAATTTTAAACCAATTGGCAAGTGACCGTATAGGCATTATTGCCTATGCGGCACAAGCTGTTCCACAGCTCCCTATAACAACAGATTATAGTGCTGGAAAAATGTTTCTTCAAGCACTCAATACAGAGATGCTTTCCTCACAAGGAACTGCTCTTGATAGTGCAATTGATTTATCTGGAACGTTTTTTGATGATGAAGATCAAACCAACAGGGTGATATTTTTAATTTCAGATGGCGAAGATCATTCTGAAGAGGCCTCAAATGCAGCTTCAAGAGCAGCAGCATTAGGGATAAAAATCTTCACTTTTGGAGTAGGAACTGAAGCTGGAGCCCCCATTCCATTGAAACGAAATGGGGTTGTAGAGTCTTATAAGAAAGATTTTGATGGAGAAGTTATTATTACAAAACGAAACCAAGAAATATTAGAAGCCATAGCGGTTGCCACAGATGGAAAATATCAAGATGGTAATGATACTCAAGCTGTATTAGATTTTGTTTCAGAACAATTGAAAGCCATGGACAAAAAAGAATTTGAGGCCAAAAAATTTGTTAGCTATAAAGATCGGTTCCAACCTTTGTTGATTGGAGCCTTATTGTTTCTATTATTCGACCTATTTTTGTTTGAGACCCAAACAAAATGGGTTCAGAAATTGAACTTATTTAATGAACATGAGAAATAAGCTTTTTATTGGATTGCTATGTTGCTTTGTCCTTGGTTTTTCTCAAGAAGGAAAGGTAACAAATCATATTTTTGAAGGAAATGAAAAGGCCCAAGATGAAGTATATATTGAGGCTGAAAAAGCATACCGAAAGGCACTTTCACTTGCTCCTGAGCAAGCTAATGCACTTTATAACCTTGGAAACACTCATTTTCTTGATAAGCAATATCAAGAAGCATCGCAACGTTTTTTTCAAACACAAAAATTTGCCACTTCAAAAGAAGATAAGCATAAAGCATTCCATAATATGGGAAATGTATACATGCAGCAAAAGGACTATCAAAAAGGAGTGGAAGCATATAAAAATGCCTTACGAAACAATCCCTCTGATGAAGAGACACGCTATAATTATGCTCTAGCTAAAGAGCTTTTGGAGAAAGAGAAACCCCCAGAGGAGCAAGATCAAGACGATAAAAAAGATCAAAACGAGCAGCAAGATAAAGACCAGGAAGAAGAAAAAGAAGAAGATAAAGATCAAGAAGGTGAAGAGGAGAACAAGGATGAAAAGGATCCAGATAAAGAAGGTGACGAAGGAGATGAGACAAAAGATGAGGGGAAGCCTAAAAATGAAGGCGATCAAAATAAAGATGAAAAGCCTAATGAAGATAAAGATAAGCCTGAAGAAAAAAAACAACCTCCTAGAGAGGGTCAACTTTCACCCCAGCAAGTTCAAAGTTTATTAGAGGCAATGAACAATCAGGAAAAGAAAGTTCAAGATAAAGTAAACGCCAAAAAAGTAAAAGAAGTGCCTGTTATAGGCAAAAAAGATTGGTAATTATGACTCAACATTTCGTTTCACGATTATTATTTTGTTTGATCTTTTTAGTGACGGTAAGCGTCCAGTCACAAATCAGTTTTGATGCCAAATTGAGTAAAAAGCGTTTGGGATTAAATGAACGCCTTCGTGTCGATTTTGTAATGAATGAAAATGGAGATGACTTCAATCCACCTCCCTTTACTGGTTTTCAAATAGTAAGCGGGCCACAGCAATCTGTAAGTAGATCTTGGGTTAATGGTGTTCGCAGTTTTTCAAAAACCTACACCTATTTTTTAACTCCTATACGCAAAGGTCAATTAACTCTAGGTCAAGCGGCAATAACCATTAAAGGCGAAGTATATAAAACGCTACCCATTCCATTAGAAGTTACCTCGGCGGTTGAAAAGCCAAACGATCCAAATAATATTGATTATATAACCGATGAAAACATTCGTCTTGTTGCAGAGATTTCAAATACACAACCTTATTTAAACGAGGGAATTACGGTTTTGTATAAGCTTTATTTTAGAAACCCTATATCTATTTCTGATGTACAAGAGTTAGAATCGCCTGGCTATGGGGATTTTTGGAGCCATTTAATTAAGATTGGACAAGTTAGTGTTAATACAAGAGGTGAATATAAAGGAGAGCCTTTTAATGAAGTCGTTTGGCGCAAAGTTGTTCTGTATCCTCAAAAAATAGGGAAACTTAACATTGAACCTTTAACCCTTAACCTAAGTTTAAGCGTTCCAAGTAACCGCCGTGATTTATTTGGAAGAAGAATTCTTACACAAGGGCAAAAAACAATTTCTGCAGGGCAAAGGGTTATAAATGTGAAGCCATTGCCTGAAAAAAATCAACCTACAGATTTTACAGGCGCCGTTGGTTCATTTGATTTTGATGTTATTATTGATAAAGATGCGTTAAAAGCCTCTGAGTCCTTCCAGGCAAAAATTAAAGTAAAAGGGAAAGGTAATTTGAAGCTTTTTAATTTACCCTCAATAAATGTTCCCAATACTCTTGAAGTATATGAACCAGAACATTCAGAAAATGTAAAAATTACACTTTCAGGAATGGAAGGGACTATTGAAGACACCTACACAATTGTTCCACAATATCAAGGAAAATATCCTATTCCCCCTGTTCAGTTTTCATACTTTGACCCAAAAACCTCAAATTACAAAACGGTTCGTTCACAAGATTTATTAGTTGATGTTTTTGAGGGACCCACAGTAGAAAATAACACAAATCAAGAAAGTGTTGCAACCAAAAAATTAATTTCTACCACAGATAATTCGTTCCGGTTTATCCTATTAGAAACTCAACTTTCCCCAATTAAAAAAATACAATTTTGGATGAGTTCAAGCTTTTTAATCCTGTTAGGATTGCCAATAGTTTTCCTACTAATAATAGCTCTTGTCAAGCGCTTTATTCTTGAGCAAACAGAAGACAGTGCGAGCAATAAACAAAAACAGGCACAGCGATTAGCTAAAAAATATTTAAGCGCTGCTAAAAATTTTTTTGACAATCAAGTTACTTTTTATGAAGCTTTAGAACACGCTTTACATAATTATTTAAAGGCAAAACTTAAAATTGAAACCACTGAAATGAGTAAGGCAAAAATCCAACTTTTGTTGCTTGATAAAAACGTAGATGAGCAATTGGCTATAGATTTTGTGGAGGTTATTGAAAACTGTGAATTGGCACGTTATGCACCAGGTTCATTAGTGAGTATTAAAGGAGATTATCGAAAAGCAAATAGTGTGATTGCTTCAATAGACCGACAATTATGAAAAATTTTTTTGACTTAAAACATGGCGCTCTAGCTATAACAGTAATGACTTTTTTTATGGTAAGCACTCTTTCTTTAAAAGCACAGGTTTCTTTAACTCCTTTATTTGAAGAAGGAAATGCTGCATATAATGAAGGAGATTTTTCTAAAGCGGCCTCTCTGTATGAACAAATACTTAGCATGGGACAACATAGTGCAGCACTTTATTTTAATATTGGAAATGCTTATTACCGTTTAAATAAAGTTGCAGAGAGTATTTACTATTATGAGAAAGCAAAGCAATTAGATCCAGAAAATGAAGATATTAAAGTGAATACTGCTTTCGCTCAAAACATGACTATTGATGCAATTGAATCACTCCCAGAATCACAATTAACACAGTTTCAAAAGGCACTTTATGCATTAACAACTGTCTCAACTTGGTCCAAGATAACCCTTGTTTTTGTGTGGTTGTTTGCATTATTTTTTAGTATTTATTTATTATTTAAAAAAACACAAGTCAAGAGAATCTTTTTTGTGCTATCCCTTGTTTCGATAGTTTTGGTTATATGCAGTTTTATAATCACATTCTCTGCAAATGCACAACAGAAAAATAAAGAATATGCTATCTTATTTTCAGATCAATTAGATAGTTGGTCAGAGCCAAACCTGAGATCTGAAATTAAATTCTCTTTACACGAAGGCACCAAAGTCGAGTTGTTGGATTCTTTGGATGAATGGAAGAAAATAAGAATTGCAAATGGTTCTGAAGGTTGGATAAAAAATGCTTCTTTGCGTAACCTAGGTAATTAAATATTAAATGATATTTTGGTTGTTAATGGTTTCACTTTGAATTACCCAATCAAATAAAAATCCACCCATTTCTTCAAGTATAGGATATGAAAATGAAGTTTTAAGTACCGAATCCTCCATAAGTGTTATAATTTGATTTACTTCTTTAAAAACAAGCGACATTGCACAAAGGATAAGAGTCCATTTTAGGACTCCAAATAAACCGCCCAATAAACGATTTATCCCACCCAATGCTACAACTTTAAGGGCTTTAGTTAACATTTTTGCCAAAAGAGAAATGGCATAAACAATTACAATAAAAAGTAAGATAAAACTTACTATTTGAATTATTTTAGGTTCCCAATCAACATACTCCCCAAGGTAATTTCCTAGAATTGTGGAAAACTTAAAAGCACTCGTAATTCCTACTGCAAGTGCAATCATCCCCGAGACTTCAATAACAAAACCTTTTGCAAAGCCTCTAATAAGTCCATAAGCTACTATAATTAAGACCACAACATCAAACATATTCATAAGGCTAAAATACTATTTTTAAAAGCTTAAAAGTGTTTAAGCCTTAAGAGATTAAAAAGGTGAAAACTTGTTTTTAAATTGAATAACTCTTTTTCTAAAAATGTATCTTTGGGCATGTCAAAAGATGGAAGGGATCCAGAATTAAAAGACCATTGGGACCATTTAATAACTTGGTTAACAGATAAGTTCTCTGATGGAGAAGCCCTGGGTGTAGAAGGAATATTATACCTCATTGGATTACAGGAATTTGGAAAGCCACATCAAAAGTTTAAAAAAGAGGACAATATAAACCTTATTCACATTGGTGTTTGTTCTATTTTGGAACCCTACGGATACTATAAATTTGACTATATAGACGAAGAAGGATGGCCTCATTTTGAGTTAGTAGAGCCTTTGCCTCATCTTAAAGCTGGGGAGCAAAGTATTTTAATCAAGGGTGCTATAGTAGATTACTTCCTTAACCAGGGTGTAATTTCATAAAACTAATTTATTTTTGCCCTATGATTGAACGTGTAAAAAAACATTTAGAGCAAGTCAATTCTTTTTCAAGTGCTGATGCTCAGACTATAGATGAGTTCCGAGTTAGTTATTCAGGGAAAAAAGGAATTCTTTCCATTTTATTTGCGGCCTTTAGAGATCTGCCAGCAGAAGAGAAGAAGGCTTTTGGACAAGAACTTAACGTATTAAAAAATGCCGTTTCTAACAAAATAAAGGAACTTCAATCAAAACTTAAAAGTACGGGAGAAAACCCAAGTATTATAGACCCTACTAGAACCCCTTTTCCAATCCAAACTGGAAATAGACATCCTCTTTCTGTGATTAAAAACCGTATTATTGATATTTTTAGTCAAATTGGTTTTACTATTTCTGAAGGCCCAGAAATTGAAGATGATTGGCATAATTTTACGGCTTTAAACCTTCCTGAGCATCACCCAGCTAGGGACATGCAGGACACCTTTTTTATTCAAACAGATCCAGATATTTTATTGCGTACCCATACCTCATCGGTACAGGTTAGGTATATGGAAAAAAATAAACCACCCATAAGAACTATTTCTCCTGGCAGAGTATTTCGGAACGAGGCAATTTCTTCAAGGGCTCATTGTATTTTTCATCAGGTGGAGGGACTTTACATTGCTAAAGATGTCTCATTTGCTGACTTAAAACAGACTTTACAGTATTTTACAGAATCACTTTTTGGAAATTCTAAAATTAGGCTACGTCCTTCTTATTTTCCTTTTACAGAACCCAGCGCAGAAGTAGATATTTATTGGGGATTAGAAACAGAAACAGATTACAGAATAACAAAAGGAACAGGGTGGTTAGAGATTATGGGTTGTGGAATGGTTGACCCCAATGTATTGAAAAACTGTGGCATTGATCCAGAAGAATATTCAGGTTTTGCTTTTGGAATGGGAATAGAGCGAATAGCTATGTTGTTGTACCAAATCAGTGACATTCGTCTGTTTTTTGAAAACGATGTACGCTTT
>TARA_B110000285_G_scaffold45756_1_pt1 | contig 14592 bp, 11 predicted proteins | sample TARA_B110000285 | Tara Oceans TARA_B110000285 (sample SAMEA4397756) | marine metagenome | biome: Polar Biome; feature: [SRF] surface water layer (ENVO:00010504); material: water (ENVO:00002006), including particulate matter (ENVO:01000060) such as... | depth 5 m
ACAGTAGAGGACATTATTCGTAACTTTGTAGAAATGCAAATAGAATTGGAATCCGAAGAACCTCCGGAACGCACCTATAACTTGCGTCATTCTCCTGAAAAATTGGAAGAGATGTGGGCGAGAGGACAAATTGCTAAGACCAATTGGCCTAAAATCAATCGTGACCCATTGGCAGGAGCGCATCAAGTTAATGGAAGCGGTAATTGGGAATGTGCTTATTGCGATTTCCGAGATGAGTGTTATCCATTTGGAACTCTAACCGAAGAGGTTGAATCCGAAAGAATGACCGCAGAAGAGGCTATGACCGCATTGGGGTTTGATTGATATGCAATTAAACTCAAACGATACCACAGTGGCCTTTGCTAATGTTTTGTATGAGCATGGAGTTATAACTTCTTCTTCTTCTATGTTGGACTTTTTTGCTAAACCCTATAAATGGCAACAAGAGTATGATGATATTATGGTGATGATTAGTAATTATTATGGAACTGATAATGTTCATATCACAGAAGCCATTGATGTAGTGGAAATCTACGACAAGGTTTATGATTATTTCTTTCCCTTACAACACTTTAGTTAGGTGAGTTCCGCTCATTGGTTAGTTTCAACCTCTTTTGATTTTCTTGAGATTTTGATACAAGTCATATATTTGTTGCTCATGATAATCATTTTGCCATGAACGAAAATCAATCCAGTTAATCACATTTATTTGAGATAACATTATTTTAAGGGATGGTGATGGAGCCATAATTAATCCTCCAAGACACGACCCACAACTACAGTAATATCATCGGGCTTTCCGCCCAATTGACTAGGAACGAATGCTCCTGTGATTCCCATTTCGTAAGAACGCTGTGCATAGGGTGACCATATTTTATCATTGAGAGATTGAATGTGTGAAACTGTTGCCAATTCATCTGCAATAGATTGTGCCAATGCACTTGGGTCAGAAGCAGAAATTGGATATGAGTTAATAATAGAAAGGATATTATTACGATATAAGTTGTTAAAAAGTCCATCTGAAGCCAGAACAATAGTATCTCCAGGAAGCAAAGATATTTGGTATCTCCAAGAATCTTCTATGGAGTCATTTCCAGACCCAAGTTGAAACGGAACATTAAACAAATGTTCTTGTTCATTAGATTGATAGACTACCCTACCTTTTCTTTGAACTAAAATGCAAGTATCGCCCAATTGTGCTACATATAAGACATTATTCAATAGTTGAGCAATACAAAATGTAGTTGAGCCATAGTTGGATTCGTCTTGCCATTCTTCATAGGCACTTTTGAGTGCATCATAGGGATTAAGACCAGATTCTATGCGATTTTTTGTGATAGCCATTAAAGAACGAGTATATACACCTGGTTTAACATTTTTATTCCTCCATGAGCCAACACCATCTGCTACACCACATGATTGAGAGGCTTCGCTGATGAACCACCCATCATCTCCACCGTCTGACTTTTTATCAAATCGTGGAATATTGCGGACACCCCAATGGACTCTCATGTTATATGTTTGTTGTGGTCTGCTATTTGAAATTATGGTTAAATAGGTAATGGTGTATAGTAAATATATATGTTTGTAAGTGTAGATATTAGAGGCAATACCATGCCATATCGTGAAGTATTAGGTGGAACCTATGACTTAAGGTGGAACAAAACCCGAAAGTGCTATGCCGGAACTATGAAGATTAATGGACTCAAAATTGAGAACTTAACTAAATTCTGTAATATAATGGAATTAAAAATGGCGGTAGATGGAGTCTTAATTACTTCAGAAATAGAGGAAGAAGAAGAGGTCGCAATAGATGAAGTTGAATTTGATGACTCGCAACTGGGAAAGATTGGAAATAGAAAGATTGGAACTTCCGAATCAAGTTTAGGATATAAAAAAGTCACACTTAAAAGAGAAGATGAGCCATTGTGGGATTCTGCTGAATTTTTTGAAGGGACAAGATTCCCTGAACCACGACCTGAACAATCACAAGTTATTCCGCAAGCCACAAATTTAATTGAACAAGGATACAAGAACATTATTATTGAGTGTCCTACTGGGTCTGGTAAATCTGCTATGGCTATGATGTTGCCTAAGATTTTCAATTCCGATGCTTATGTGGTAACTCATTTGAAAGGATTACAAGAACAATATATGAGAGAAATGCCATTTATGCGAAGCGTGATGGGCAAAGGAAATTATGAGTGCAGTTTAGATTTAGAGCCTGGATGTTTAAACAAACAAAAAGCACAAGAGGCAGTTGATAAATCTACCATAGGTGGTTTTACTTGGCAAACAGGTGGTTGCACAGCAAATATGGCTCCTTGCACCACAATTAGGGGTTTCAAATGTCCACATAAAGTTCCCCGAAATGAAAAGGGATATGACTGGAGTGTGGACCCGAAATCATTGTGTGAATATTTTGATGCACTAACTACGGCTCAAAATGCTAACTACTTTATTTCTAACATGAGTTATTTAATGGCTATGAATCGTTCTTCCAGTATGTTGAAACAAAGAGATTTCTTGATTGTAGATGAGGCCCATCAATTAGCATCTGCCATGACTAGTTTTTATTCATTGGATTTTTCAGTTAAAGTTATTGAAAGGCTACTACAACTTCCTTCTCATCAACAAGTTTTAGAATCAGCCGAAAAGGACAGAGAAATTCTCCAAACAGACCGAACTAAGAACTTAGAATCGTGGACACCAGCAAATTCTGGATGGGGATTTCCAAAGGTTCCTTCTGTGCAAGTAGATTCTACTGATGAATTTCGTAGAAAGGGAGCCTTTGTATTAGCAGCATATTTTGATGCACTTATTAATGTAGTCAGCAGAAAGATTCGTAAAAAGGATTACGCAGAAGAAGAACTAAAGTATATTTACAATACTTTGGAAAAAATTAAGACGGTTAAGGAACTGCTATCTTCTGATTGGAAGAACTGTTTGTGGCAAGCCAATGACGACAATGCCCCAGAATATATTAGTTTCAAACCATTGGACATCAAAGATTATTCTGAAGAACTAATGCTAAATACAGGCAAGGTAAGGATTTTCTTGTCTGGAACTATTGGTAACATTGATATTTTCTGTGATGAATTAGGATTAAAGAAAGAAGATACGGCTTATTTGGAGATTGGATATTCCTCCTTCCCGATTTCTAACCGACCAATTTATACCAGCAAGGTTGGAGGCAAAATGTCTTATTCCTCTAAATCAAGTGATGAAATGATGAAGACTGCCGAAGCGATAGTAGATATTATGAACTTATATCCTCGTAAAAAGGGATTGATATTACCTTATACAGATAGTTTAGAAAAACAATTAGTAGAGGCCATTGATTATGTATCCTCTGAATCAGCACAAAGATTAGTCCAACATGGAAAGAGTGCCAAGGCCCGTAATGAAGTTTTCAGCAACTTTGATAATACCGATAGTAATAATGTTTTAATTTCTACTTATGCTAATCAAGGCTATGATGGAAAAAGTGTAGATTTTTGTATTGTTGTAAAAGTTCCTTTCCCTGCGATGGGAGATGTGAGAACTGCAATTAAGATGAAAGAAAATCCAAGTTGGTATAAATTACAAACGGCCAATCAGATTACACAAATGTTGGGTCGGGTGGTGCGTTCTGCCGAAGATGTAGGACACAATTATATTATTGACCCTCAATTTTGGTTCCATTATAGCAAAGGTTTCGGAAATGAACCACTTAAAAACTACATTCCTGAATATATCAACTCATCAATTAGAGTTAATAGAAATCGCACAAATGGGGCCAAGCAATCAAACCTATTTGGAAATAATGTCTGACCCAAAGATTATTCTTAAATATCGGTAACAATAAATTAGTATTATGACCAGTTTGCTATCTCGTTGGGAGCGTGAGGAAAAACGCATGGAGCAGGAGGATTGGGTAAGTTATAAATGGGAAGATTTAGCGGCCATATTAAGTTCAGAAAGATTAGAGTATTTACAAAAAAAGATTTTAGGAATTTCCCGATTCAAAAATGACGAGGGAAAACCATTAGGTAGAAAATATGGTTATGACCCTGAAGTTCCAGACAGCCGTTACAAATGGGTAGCATTCCGAGATAAATTGAAGCCATTTTATATTTACAAAAACAAGTTTTTAGTATTGTGGATTCCTAACATTAATAAGATAGTAGGCGGTGAATTAAGAGTAATGGCCTATGAAAAGTCAGGGTTAGGTGCGATTAAATCTGCTGATTGGCTGTGGGCTACTGAAAATTCAGAGATGCTCAAAAAGGCTACCACACCAGATGCAACTCAGGCTTTTAACTTGTTTATACAACAACAATGGGTAGAGGAGTATCTATCTAGTTCTGCTAAAAAAACCAAACAAGAGAATAGACTTGTAATACCCACTGCTCACAATAATTCAAAATGTCAGAATGGTGGCACTTTACTAGCACTTAGCCGTAATTCAATTGGAACCATAAAACTATCCCATGTAAGGTGGAATGATAAAGGAAAATTAAGAACTCTTAAGGATGCCAAAAAATTTGCAGAAAATATGTGGGCTTTGGGAGATAATAACGAAAGCGGTTTAAGGTGGATGCGAGATAGAACGGTAGAGGGTTATGAATCATTAATATCAAACTTTGTAGATTATGGAGTCTCAACTTTTATTTATGAGCACAGTCCCTTGAATACTAATGATGATTTATTAAATATATTGGAACGACCCCGCCTTGGATTCATTATCAATTGGCATATTATGGCTCCTAAAGTCTGATTGAATGGTTAAATAGGTCCTACCACTATCTCTTAGTATGAGCCAACCCAGTATATTGAAGATAGCAATTAGCGGGAAAATGGGTTCAGGCAAGACCACCTTAGCCAATGAAATACTGCACCAATTTAATAGTGGATATAGCGGTCAATCTACTATGGTGTCATTAGGTGCTGCTGTAAAAGAAGTGGCCCGCAATTATTTCTTAATGCCAGACGATGTTAAAGACCGTTCTTTACTACAACAGATTGGACAGCAATTTAGAACTATCAAAGAAAATGTTTGGGTAGATATTATGTTAATTGATGTGCAAGGCATGGCAGATTCTACCTCAATAGAACTGTGTATCTGTGATGATGTCCGATTTGAAAATGAATTGGAATTACTTCAGGCAGACGGTTGGATGACGATTCGTTTAACTGTGGATGAGTCGGAACAAAAAAGACGCTTAGAATGCGCTTATGCAGATAACTGGAGGACTCATTGGGAACACAGAAATGAGATTTCGGAAACTGAGTTAGATAATACAGAAGGTTTTGACCTGACATTACACAACTTGGGGTTAGAAGATGTTCCTCATAATGCCAGCGAGATTTTGGAGTTAATTACTTCCGAAATATGGTTACCACAACCTTAAATAACAGGGAAGTGAATGTATGGATATGTTACCTGAACTCGGCTCTATCATTGGATATGGTCAAGCAGGGTTCGTTTTTGATGTAAAAGATGAACCTGACAAGGTTATTAAAATAGTTCAAATCAGACCTTTAGTAGATGGGATGGTGCTTCCTTACCGTAATACATTTAGTGATTTGAGAAGTTTGCGTTCTCGTAAAATTGCTACTAATGAACTGCAAGCAAATTTAATGGCTCGTTTAGTGGGGCAACCAATTTCTGATAACCTACCGGAAATATATGACTTTGGAATTGGAACTGTAGATGGTGATATGCGAAATTCTATTCGTGAATCTTACCGTCAATATGGATGGGAAAAAAATGATTTGTTATCAGCCTTGAATGAATTTACATTTCAAAACCGAATAGCATGGTGGATTATGGAAAAGATACCAAATACTACTTACAATCAATGGGGTGGAATGTTGAAGCATCCACAGCGTAGTGGTTGGAATCCACATATTTATGAACGCCAAGTTCCGGAAGAGCAAGCCGAGTATCGCAATTTAACTGAAGAGTTATACAAATATGCTAATGTAGTTATTAGAGATGTGGCAAATCCAGAAAATATGGGATTTCGTGATAATGGGACTCCAGTATGGTTTGACCCTATCGTGTCCACTTGGCCCATTAACTCCAGTATGGAGAACTCTCCTCATTTGATAGATAGAGAAAAGTATGACTTATTCGTGGCAGCATTTGATGAACCACAAATGGAAAGATATGAACAAGCATTATCCAATAATCAATATTTTGATTACCGACATGGCACTGGGGCTATGATGGCGGAGGGGTCAGAATGAAGTGGCAGGATTTTTACTTTGGATGGTTGGAAAAAATTGGTTATTATGACTGGTTTAATGCATTATTAGTAGAAAATAAAAAACCTGCTCCTGTTGGTGCAAGGAATAATATTGGAACTGTGGGATTTGGAGGCGAATTTACTCCGACTTATCCTTCGGTTAAAAATGTTCCTAACAACCCTATTGTGCAACACCCTGCCCAAACACTAATTACTGCAGAGTTAAGAAATTCAGAGCCTCTATCTCCTATGTCAGTGTGGGCGGGCGACAGATATTACAGAAACACAGTGCAACCATTTTCTGATGTTGCTATGGAGACCATAAGGAATGGTTTGACATGGGGAGAGAAAAATACCCTAAGATACTGGGGAGTTCAACCAAATGGACAGACTTTGGCGGCTTCTGCAAACTTTTATCGTGGATTTGCATATTATACCAATGCTATGAAACAAAAGAAAGAACTAAGGGGTAGAGATGACTCAGTTTTAGTTCAAGGGACTAAGAAACAATGGTTCTCTGATAAAAATGGTAGAACTTATCCATCACTTAAGATGATAACTTCTGCGCCTATGGTGGCTACTTTCCATCCAGAATATGAACATTATTCTGATGTAGGGAAGATTATGGAATTACAATGGGGTGATATGAGGGGCCTTCAATATGCTATCGGTGAGTCTGGTTCCGAGACAGGGCTGACGGATGAGCGCAATGCCATAATAAACAATTACATTGTGGGCGGTCCAGCGACAGAATGGATTCGTGGCACAAATCCAATGAACGATTCTATGTTATCTGGACAGGATAATGGACTATATGATGTTATGCCTCGGTTAATGGCACCAGGTTATGATGGGGAACCAGCAGAAAACATATCGCCTGAATATGCCCCAGACCATTCTGCCCTATTAACTGACCAAGAAAAAACAGACATCTGCGAAATCAATGCATATGCATTGTCTTTATTTGCTGAAAATAAGGGTCTGATGGTTCGTAGTAAGAGATTTCAAGAAATAGCATATATTAAAGATAAAGTTACATTTGAAGTTAGAAAAAAGATTAATGATATACTTTTGTCTATTGATTCTGATATGACAGTGCCAACAGCAGAGGTAATACTACAAATTTTGACACACGCTACTGTGGGAGTGGGCTTTGATGGAACACCGAAGATTCCGCCCTTACAAGCCTTAATCAACAATGAACTATTGCCCCTTTGTGGTATATCTTTAGAGGTGCAGAAACGATTAAAAAGATTAATACAAATGATAGGTCCAGTAACAGATGAAAATCAAAATTATAGTAACTCCACTCAAGCACTACAATCTCAAGTTGCTTGTGGGTCATATTACTATGACTTTGAAATGGATAAATCACAATTTTCTACATTAGTAGATAACCATGGTGCTCGTGGTTGGTCTTGGAATTCAGCCACGCCTACCATTTCTAAGGCAAAGAACATTACATTCAATAATCTATATCCAGATTCTATCAGTAAGGCTTCGCAAGGTGCTGAGAAACTATTCTCCAATCAACAGACTGGTGCACCAGAAATTGGGTTGTGGATATTAAGAACATGGGCCGACATAGAAGTTGTAGGTGAATCACTTATGCCTTTGATAGAAGGATTAACTAGTCAAATGCAGATGATTATAACAGAGGACCCATCGGGTTCAACCCTATCAATAGGAAATCAACAAACCATCAAGAGTTTCACAAATTTGGAGTGGCTTTATTCTATCCCTACATGGACAAATACAAATTATGCGATAGCAGTAGCCGATTCTGAGATGAGCCACGCCGCTTCTTTAGATTGGCAACCCAAGGACATATCATTCCGAATCAACGGTAGAGACCAATATATGTATGAACTAAAATTATCTGATTGGATAAAAGATTACAAAACATTTGAACCTGTAACTACGAATCAAAAATACTGGCAAATTGAAAATCTATTTGTGCAACCTATTACTACAAAGGTAAAAGGGGAATCAGAGAGAACTTTGGAAGGATTACACCAAATTATGTTATCCAAAAATACTATAGAACATAATGCAAGAACCAGAACTACTCATACTGGTGAAAGTATGATTCCTGCTAATTATGCACCAAATAATATAGGGATAATAGAGTGTGAAGCAATTAGGGGTGTATATGATGGAGTTTTAACTATTGATAATTATCCTAAATTAGTATATGAATTCTGGAGTGAATATAAAGAATGGCCTACTCAGAACATCCCCATAATTGCTACTCCTATACAACAATCGGGAGAAGGGCAGGGTGTGGGTAGAGTTCACACATATCTCACACCTATGGATAATAATGTTGAATGGTGGACACAATTTATGGATGCTGAATCTGGAGTATTGAGTATGATGGCAGCAAGAGAAAGTTCATTAACCGTTGGTGCTACTGGAGTAACCCGAACAACCCTAGAAATTGGATGGGATATTGGATGGAATTGGGTTTATATGGATTCTGTGATACAATATGCAAAAATGATGGATGCACCATGGGCTCAAGGTCTGACATTAGAAGAATATGCCAACAGAGTATATCCATCTGATACAGTAGTTGCTGATTTCTACCCAAAAATAGAACTTACTGATATTGAATATAAGTTCCCGACCAACCTATCTGAATGGGATATAAAAAATGGCTTAAATCCAGAGTTAGCAGAAATAACTGACGATGATTCTGAAGACCTACCTTACAATACCGTTGCAGAAAGCCAACTACTTCAAAATAAATATATTTTGACAAATGGTGGTATATTAGATGAATTTAATATAGTGCCTACTAGTGGAACTAGTAGGAGAGCCAGAAGAAGAAATTATAACAACCGAGCAACACCTCCAAGCAGTATTAAGAATAAACTACATATGGTCAAAAAAGGTGTAATCAGCAATCCCTTCTTACCATTTTCTGTAAGGGGTAATAAAGACTTTAGATTTGAAGGCTTAAGGCTGCATAGAACGAATCAAATAGGGCCTTGGACTTTTAATCCTACTCCGGAAGCATTAGAAGCAATTAGTAGAATAAACAAGCCACTAGATGGGTCTGAGACGATTGATGTAGAGATGCTTACTTCTGGTTCACAAGGTTGGGAAAATTATATTGCTAATGGAGATGGGTATGTCCCACTCCAAGCCCCAAATGATATGCCAAAAGGAATCGGCATAAGAGCCACATTTGTTGCTAATGGAGATTTTTCAGTAAATCGTGGTGTTATACCATTTGCTATGTATGAAAATACGACACAGAAGAAAGGAGTTGGAAGCCGACTAAGTTTTACACTAATGGAAAATAGACAAGGTAATTTAGTAGCCATGCCGAAATATGAACCTTATTGGTCAGACCCTGTAGCATGGGAAACTGCAGTAGGCGGGGCATATGCAACTAGAACCTTATTGATGTTCGGATTTGGGCAAGAGTCTGCAGAGGCTCTATCCAGAGAAGAGGAATATGAACCTACCTATGATGATGCACCAAAGATATTTATGTCTGACTTACCACACGATATATTAGAGGTTGAAGAGATTCCTGAGAGTTATATAGGGCGAAATATTAATTATACTATCGCTGGTGGAAATCCTTGGCGCAGAGGTAAAATTCCTATTATTAATTGGTGTGCTATTTTAAGCAAGGCTATTTTAAGAATGGTAACTCCACCTGAAGAGTGATATTATGAAGAAATGGATTTTTTGGGGTTCAACCATAGAACCTCATGTGCATAATGAGATTTACATTCAATTTATGGCTAATGTTTTTTCAGCATTAGTAACTGCAGCGATGATAGGTGCTTACCACCTTATGTTTCATCTATGATTATCTTCTATCATTCTTTAATGCTTCTTTTAATCCTGGAATCTTAAAGAAGTTTTTAACATCGCCCATGCTATTTTCTATGGTCTGTCCGGTAGAGGGTGCTCCTAAATTAGCATCTGAACCAATCTTTTGTGCGCCCCTTCCTACTGAAACTTGGGCTTGATGAGATTTAACTATATCTGCATTAGTCAATTGAGGGCCGAGTTGTGGATGTTGCACAGAAAATGCCTTCTGTTTTTCCTTTTCAGCCTTCATAGCCGCTAAAATGTCATTGTTATCAGCCATCAGCGATTCCACCAGTGAAATCCTTCTGGATTATTAGGGTTGCCTTCTATGGTCTCAACTCCAAATTTAGATAATGCACTTCCAATTTGATTATTATAACGGGCCACACCAAAAATAACGGCGGCAATTGAGGCAAAACCGAGAGCAGTAACCATGGTTCTGCGAGATAACAAATCTCCTTCGGCACTATAAGATTCGGCTCCATATTGAGGCCCTTCAATATCAACAATACCCATCCAACCCATTTCTCCTAAGACTTCTTGGAATGCAAACCAATCAACACCAGCATCATTAGCCAAAGTTGAGCCTCCATTTCCGTCTGGAACTGAGTTATTTTGTCCTGATTCACGAGTAATTGCATAGGGGTCACTATTTGGTGATGCTTTTTTCATGGCTTCTACTACTGTGGCAGAATCTGGGAATACTAAAACTCTAACTCTGTTGTGTAATACACGATTTCCATTTTTATCATCAATTTGTTGATGTGGATAAACTACATATTGAACAATATATTCATTATTATCTCTGGCTTTAATAAATTCGTCTATAACATCCGTAGATGAGAAATACTGACGACCAGTATAGATTTTACCATCTTTCAATGGGTGTCCATGGATAGTCCACTTTTTGTTTCGCAAACCATTAACTAATGCATCTTCATTATGTTTAGCCGTGGGATTAACTTCTATGCGTGACTCATCTCCATAAGTTACATTTCCTAATTCATATTTGCCATTTGCTTCATAGACATAACACATCCACTCACGCTCTTCGTGAGTTTTATCTGAATATTTCTTCATATCTTTAATAGCATCATCCGAAAACATATCCCATTCTTTTTTCCAACTCATATTATTCACCTATATCTAATTATTACTGTATTATTGGAACTACTAGTAGTTCTTAATGGAGCCGCACTATTTTCTAATATCTCTACTATTTCAGAAACTTGTCCACCAATCTTAAGGGCTATAAGATGACCATCTGGCCCTTGCTTGCGTGTTACAACCTCTACAGAATATGGAGAATTTTCTAATGCATCCGCTAAACTATCTAAATCAGAACTGACTGATATTCCAGAAATGTTAATGTTAGGGCATTTCCTCCAAGTGGCTCCAGGACTGTTATCTTGAACTATGGTTTTTCCAGTAGTGGTATCTACCCAAGTAATACTTCTCTTGGTTTTATCATTAGTGGTTCTTCGTGCTCCTAATTGGCCGGACCTATTTCGTTCTCGCTTCTCACGATAATCCTTTTCTGCTTCAGTAAGTTTGTCAGCAGGATTTTTGGCTCCACCTAATGGTATTACATTTGATGGAATAAGATACACGAACCAATTTTTATTAGTTCTGCGTGATTTTTTATCCTTGTTACCAAATCTTAAAGTTCCAGGTGATGAACTATCATAAACAACATTTCCAATAGACCCAACGCCAAATCCAGGTGGTGTGTAACCATTAGCAATTAAATCTTGAATGTATTCCTCTACATTTCGGGTCATACTACCATCTTCTTTCTTCATAAGTCGTGGATATTCTCCAGCCAAGTTAGTAATTCTGTAATCGCCTTCCTGTAAATCTGATAAAGCATAAATATCTAAATTTTCCTTCAAGAGAAATACATACCATGGTTGGCTGACTGTAGGTGAGTAAGATGATGCCACCGCTTGACCAGTTTCATTAGTTTCAATATATTGTGGTGGTGGGGCGGCGGTAACTGCAACTACATTATCAGGCAGAGGTTGAATAACATTTCCTTCTGCATCAGTAAATGGACTAAAAGTAGCAATAGTTACCTTTCCACCAACTCTAATCGGCGGTGTTAAACTTGGCTCAGGAGCACCTGGATTCTGAATAATTTCCATAAATTGCTTTCCATAAGAAGTATTGAAATAAACATCAACATATTGAGAAACTCCCATTGGGCTACGATAGCCCGTTCTTGGTTGGGCAGCCAAATATTCTGGAGACATTCCACACAATCCTAAATCAATTGAGCCATTTAAGTTAATGATAGTGGCTATATCTCCCTCTTTAGGTTCTGGTAATACATCTACTTCATCTACACCTTCCAAGAATTCTTCTCTATTCTCATCAAAATTATCATTAAATGCTTCTTTAAATTCATTATTGAGTCCAGAGTCCGCAAAAGCGGCTTCTCTACCTGGCTTATAATATTTAACTTCATAATCATCAGACATTAAATCTCACCTCCAACACCAATTGGTTTAACTTCTTTATTTATATCTAATTCTCTACCATCTCTACTGGCAACTTCAATAGGGATTAAATCACGCTGCAAACCATAAATCAAAGCATCTGTTTCATCTTTAAAGATTAAAATATCTCCAGTGGTGCCACGATACCAAGACATAGTTTTAGGATTCCATAAGGCACAGATATTTTCTACGCCTTCTGAAAATTCTTTTAGTGCCTCATCAACCCGTTCTCGTAACTCTTCTATTTCTTCTGGGTCTCCACTCCAACTACCTTCTACATTCGCTATAGTAGCATTAGTTTTTTCTGCAATAAATTCAGTAGCATCTCTATCATACTGGTTAGAAGGATTAGCCTCTGAAACTGCTTGTTCTAAATTAGAAACTGCTTGTTCTGCTACAGCCATCATATCTTCAGCCACATCTGGATTGTCAATATCTGCAAATTCACCTGGCATGGTATCACGCATACGAGCAGCCGCATCTACGGCTAAGTCTGGCAACTCATTAAATGGAGGAATAGAGTCTAAAAGTTCTTGCTGTGTTTCCATCAATGTGCCGAATACTTCATCATCTTCGTATTCTTTAGCCGCATCTAAGGCTTGTTGAGCCACATTAGTTGCTTCTTGAACTGCAGTTCTATCTTTACTATCTCCTTCATTAGCAGACTCACGAGATTTAACCGCATTATCTACGGCTTCCATGGCACTGTTGGCTGCATCAACTATATTATCTGCTGCTACGGCTTTATCTCTGTCTTTTTTAGCCTCTTCTGCAAAGGATTGCGCCAAAGAAGAACTTTCACCCACTTCTAATTCATTGAGGCTTTGACGAACCGCATCTAATTGTTCTTGAAGTTGTTCATCATTTGTATCTTCACTTGGTTGTAATAATTCAGATATTGAATCTAAGGCTTCATTAGCAGCAGCCACGGCTTGATTTCTATTACTAACATCTTCATCATTATTTGGGTCTGCTGCTGCATTGGCTCTCTGTGCATTTTCTACAGCCGAATCTACACTATCCATAGCAGAATCTAAATCATTAGACTGTCCTGCCTCACGAGCGTCTTGTTGGGCTTGTTGCCGAGCCGAATCTGTTTCTTTTGAAGCACCCTCTTTAGCCATTTGAGCATCTGCCTTACCTGCATCTGCACCTTTATTTGCAGCATCTTGTTGTAATGCCGCATTTGATTCATTATCTGGAATAAAAGGTGAAGTAGAACCTTCGCCATATCCAGTTGGGATTCCTCTGTCATTAGCCAGTTGATTTTCTTGATTAATTTGTTCCATCATTTGTTGTGCTGCAGATTGTGATTCCTCAAATTGAGGAGTGGTTATATCGCCATCTTGGTCAGTGCTCATAGGCACCCACCTATCTTCAGTATCTGGGCTTTGTTCCAAATAGTTTAAAGTTATGGTCCATTGAAATGACATATCATCAGATTCAATATCCCAATATTGGCCTTCCATAGCAGACCGATAACTTTGAGCAGTTACATAACTTTCCGCTCCATCAAACTCTATACTAAGCATAGTTGGTAATGGTTGATAATAAGTTGGCTCTCCATTATCATTAAATAGCCTTCGGACATCATCAAACTCCATAACATACCGGTTTGGCACTAATGAAGGAGAACTGCCTATATACAAGGCGTGTCTCCAAATACCAGCGATAGGAGCCTCTGCCCCAGAATTAAGTTCACCAGTTCCAACATTTATCCACAACCAAGATTGACCCGATTCAGTAGATGAGGAAGAATCATTAGATTCTGGTAAGTTATCATTATTACTTGAGTCATCTCCTTGGCCTGACCGATTACTTGGTTCTTCTCCTTGACCTTCGCCTGGACCTGTAGATGGTTCATCTGGTTCATCTGGTTGCATTGGACCATCTCTCGGCATATCTGGAAGTGGAGTAACATCGTCTATAATATCTTCATCCATAAAATCTTCTGGATTAGTAGGTTCTGGAGTTTCCCTAAGTTCATCAATTAACTGTTGTAATTCATCATCACTTAAGTTTTCAAA
>TARA_B110000285_G_scaffold231963_1_pt1 | contig 14588 bp, 13 predicted proteins | sample TARA_B110000285 | Tara Oceans TARA_B110000285 (sample SAMEA4397756) | marine metagenome | biome: Polar Biome; feature: [SRF] surface water layer (ENVO:00010504); material: water (ENVO:00002006), including particulate matter (ENVO:01000060) such as... | depth 5 m
AGCAATAAAGCCGGAGGGGTATTTACTGAAAAATCATTCAAAGGGTATGTAGGAAGTGAAGCTATTAAAACATCAACCCTTTCAAACTCTATCTTTTGAGGCTCATCATTTTGAAAAAGAAAGATAGCATCTTTACAGCAAGGTGTTTTTGATAACACTTTTTCAGAAGAAGGTCCTTTTTCTGAAGCCGTTTTCATTCCACAATTAGATGAATTTTTAGCCAAAGAAATAACTGCAATTTTTGAACCACAATAATGAACATTAAGTGCAAAGCCCACCCTTGTTCCGAAGATCAAAAGAGCTAAAAAAAGACTTGTTAAATGTTTCATTTTCATGTGGTAAAGATACTACTTTAATATAATATGAAACTATTGAGCAGGTGGATTCCATTTCTTAACCTAATTCACTGAGATGATGTGTTTTCTAAAGGCACTGTTTAAAAGAGCTCTTCCATTTAAATTTATACTAAAGGAATAGTAAAAACAAAGCCATAAAACCGAGATATATATTGCTTATTACTTACTTTTGTAATAAGTATGATTGAGGTAGATTTTTCAAAAGCACTTTCAGAAGTTTCAGCATTGCTAAAAACGAACCTCCCTACTCTTGTGGGATTGGAAAAAATATGTGCAATTTTGAAAAAACATTTTGAACACTATGACTGGGTTGGGTTTTATTTTTCAGATTTCAAGAAACAAACACTTCATTTAAAAGCTTTTTCCGGAAACCCTGTGGAACATACTGAAATTCCATTTGGAAAAGGAATTTGTGGTCAAGTTGCAGTTTCCAATGAGAATTTTATAGTCCCCGATGTATTAGCCCAAAATAATTATCTAGCTTGCAGTATTGATGTTCGTTCTGAAATTGTAATTCCACTTTTTTTAGAAGGAGAAAATATTGGACAAATTGATATTGACTCTAAAAAAATAGATCCTTTTACTAACGAAGACACGCATTTTCTTGAGAATATTTGTGGACTCGTTTCAAAAACCTATAAGACCTCACTTTTACGCCTTTAATACACTTATGAATTCAAAAAAAATAACCTCAGCACTTATTTCTGTTTTTGATAAAACGGGACTGGGACCACTTATAGAAGTGCTTGCTGCAAACCATGTTGCCTTTTACTCTACGGGAGGAACAGAAGCTTTTATTAGGGCCCTCGGCCATGAAGTTAATGCTGTAGAAGATATAACGGGTTATCCTTCTATTTTAGGAGGAAGGGTAAAAACATTACATCCAAAAGTATTTGGAGGAATTTTAAATAGAACTGATATTGCTTCAGATAAGGACGAACTAGAAACCTATGAAATACCTTCATTTGATCTAGTAATTGTTGATTTATATCCTTTTGAAAAAACAGTAGCTGGAAATGCTACTGAGAGTGAAATTATTGAAAAAATAGACATTGGAGGCATTGCCTTAATTCGTGCTGCCGCCAAAAATTTTAATGATGTTTTATGCATTTCAGACAAAGACCAATACACTTCTTTCATTAAATTATACACAAAAGCATCAGGTGCTCCTTCTCAAGAGGAGCGTAAAGAATATGCAGTAAAAGCCTTCCATACCTCTTCTCATTACGACACTGCCATTTTCAATCACTTTAATCAAAAAGAAGATCGATTAAAGTTAAGTTTTGGTCCCTCACAAGTTTTACGATATGGGGAAAACCCACATCAAGAAGGACGCTTTTTTGGCCCTCTTAATGAATTATTAAAACACCTGCATGGAAAAGAAATTTCATATAATAATCTATTAGATATTGATGCAGCAGTAAGCCTCATGCATGAATTTTATGATGGAAAGCCTGCCTTTGGAATTTTAAAACATAACAATGCGTGTGGGTTTGCGGTTCGTGACACATTGGCTAATGCCTATAAAGATGCTCTGGCTGGAGACCCTGTTTCAGCCTTTGGAGGCGTTTTAATTAGCAATAAAATGATTGATTTGGAAACAGCTTCAGCCATTCATTCCCTTTTTTGTGAAGTGGTTATTGCCCCAGGATATGAGAATGAAGCATTAATATTATTAAAAGAAAAGAAAAACAGGATTATTCTCACTCAAAAGCATGCGGCTCTTCCAGGCCAAACTATAAGAACCTGCTTGAATGGAGTTTTAGTTCAAGACAAAGATTCAAAAACTGACCAACAAGAAAGTTTAATCACCGTAACAAGTGCCCAACCCTTGCCTACTGATATTGATGATTTACTTTTTGCATCAAAAATATGTAAACACACAAAATCAAATACAATTGTTCTAGCTAAAAACCAACAACTTTTAGCCTCTGGAACTGGTCAAACATCACGTGTAGATGCGCTACATCAAGCCATAAATAAAGCGAAAAGTTTTGGATTTAACTTAAATGGATCAGCAATGGCTAGTGATGCCTTTTTTCCATTTCCAGACTGTGTTGAAATTGCAGATAATTCTGGTATAAGAGCGATTATTCAACCTGGAGGATCAATTAAAGACAAATTATCAATAGAGTACTGTGATGCTCATAAAATAGCAATGGTTTTTACAGGAACACGACACTTTAAACATTAATTCATAATTTAGTATTCAAAACAATAAAAAATGGGATTCTTTACAGAAGAAATAGCAATTGATTTAGGGACAGCTAACACCTTGATTATTCACAATGACAAAGTAGTTGTCAATAGTCCTTCAATTGTTGCCATTGACCGAACTACCGGTAAAGTTATTGCCATTGGTCATGAAGCAAGCATGATGCAAGGGAAAACACATGAAAACATTAAAACGGTACGCCCCTTAAAAGATGGAGTAATTGCAGACTTTAATGCTTCAGAACAAATGATTAATCAATTAATCAAAAGTATTCCCACCCTTAACCGTCGCTTTTTTTCTCCTGCTCTTCGCATGGTAATTTGTATCCCCTCTGGAATTACTGAAGTAGAAATGCGTGCGGTTAGGGAATCTGCTGAACGTGTAAATGGTAAAGAAGTATATCTTATTCACGAACCGATGGCTGCGGCAATTGGAATTGGAATTGACATTATGCAGCCCAAAGGAAATATGATTGTGGATATAGGTGGTGGAACTACCGAAATTGCAATTATCGCACTTTCTGGAATTGTATGCGAAAAGTCTATTAAAATTGCAGGTGATGTATTTACAAGTGATATTATCAATTACATGCGAAATAAACACAACCTATATATTGGGGAACGAACCGCTGAAAAAATAAAAATTATCGTAGGAAGTGTAATGGAGGAATTAGAAGACCCACCAGAAGATATGTCAGTTCAAGGACGTGATTTATTGTCAGGAAAACCAAAACAAGTAATGGTAAATCATGGTGAAATTGCAAGAGCGCTGGACAAGTCAATAATACGAATTGAAGATGCCATTATGGAGGCACTTTCACAAACACCGCCAGAGCTTGCTGCAGACATCTATAACACTGGGATTTATTTAGCAGGCGGAGGAGCGCTTTTAAGGGGTCTTGATAAACGTCTCTCCCTTAAAACAGACTTGCCTATTTATGTCGCAGAAGATCCTTTACAGGCAGTCGTAAGAGGAACTGGGATAGCGCTAAAAAACTTAGAGCGCTTTAAAACAATCTTGATTAAATAAATTAGGTATGAAGCGAATCTTAAATGCGCTCGTACAATTTAGGAACCCTATTCTTTATTTATTTTTACTTGGTTTTTCTCTAATTTATTTAAATGGGAAAAGTAACTTTCATCAATCAAAAATAGAAAAAATAGGCCTTTTTTTTTCTAGCGGACTTTATGCTTTCTCTAATTCCATAAATCAATACTTTAATCTAAAGGATGAGAATCAAAGGCTGCTTAAAGAAAATAAAGCGCTCCAATTATTAAAAATAAAATTTAATGCACCCTTTCTGTACTCAGAAAAGTATAGAGATAAAGCATATGTTCCTTTTGCTGTTGAAAAAGTTAATGTAATTAAGAATGGTTTTCAAAGTAAACGAAACTACATCATGATCGATAAAGGTTCTACTTCAGGCATTCAACCTGAAATGGGGGTAATTTCTGCCAATGGAATTATAGGCCTTGTAGAAGGAGTTACAGAAAATTATGCAAATGTTATTTCTATTTTACACCAAGACCTGAAAATTAATGTCCGTTTTAAAAATAGGTCAGCTTTTGGAGCTTTAACCTGGAAAGGGAAAGGGCCTAAAAAATTTAGCGTTGAAGATGTTGTTTCAACTTCTTTCATAGCAGAAGGAGATACCATTATAACGGGCGGTATGTCTTCTTATTTTCCCTATGGAATCCAACTAGGCTATATTACTAACCTAGAAAGTAATACGCAAAATGGATACTTTACAATTGATGCCGAATTATTTGAAAATCCTTCTGAAGTTTATAGTGCATATGTAATTGAAAATACTGATTTCAAAGAGATTAATTTTCTCAACCAAAATACAAAGCAATGAATTTAGAAGTTTTAAAAAAAATAGCCTCTTTTGTGTTTCTTGTTTTTGTACAAATAATCATTTTTAATCAAATGAACATTTTTGGATATGTTAATCCAATGGTATACATTTTATTTCTTGTAATGTATCCGTTTAATGAAAATAAAACCTTGTATATTTTTCTAGGATTTATGCTTGGGTTTTTTCTGGATTTTCTTTCTCGATCAGGAGGTTCTCATACAATAGCTTCACTTTCAATAAGTTTTTTAAGGCCAATCATTATAAGGTATTCTTATGGATTAACTTCAGAACTCCCCCAAAGCTTTCAGACAGACCCAAGAAAAACTAGCCGCTTTATGTTTTTACTTGCTTTTGTTGGAATTCATCATTTGATTTACTTTTCAATAATATATTTTAGTTTGGACGCTTTCTTATTAATCATAAAAAATAGTCTGCTTACCTCTATATTTTCTTTAATTTTAATATTATTAATATCATCTTTATATCGCGTTAAAAAATGATTCGGAAAATAACATTGTTGAGTTTTACCATCGGTACCTCTTTACTGTTCATTTTTCAATTAATGTACCTTCAATTATTTAATTCAGATTACTCAGAACTTTCTTTAAATAATGCGGTTGAAAAGCGACCTATCTTTCCAAATAGAGGATTAATTTATGATAGAAATGGTGTTTTGTTGGTTAAAAATCAACCGGCTTATGACTTAATGGTCATACCGGAAAACATAAAACCTTTTGATACCCTTGAGTTAATGTCTGGTTTGAAAATTACCAAACAAGAACTTACAAAACAATTAAATAACGCTAGACGTTTTTCCTTAAAGCTACCCTCAGTAATTATTCGTCAAGTTTCAAAAGAAACACTCGCACTTTTTCAAGAAAAAATGTGGAAATACACAGGCTTTTACTTTCAGAAAAAAACCGTTAGAGATTATACTGTTCCCATTGCTTCAAACATTTTAGGTTATACAAGTGAAGTAAACCAAGGAGAGCTTAAAGGAAATGACGATTATATTTTGGGTGAAATGATTGGTCGGCAAGGCATTGAAAAAACCTATGAAACTTTTTTAAAAGGAGTAAAAGGGGCTGCTTTTTTTCAAAAAGATTATTTTAATAGAATCATAGGATCTTATGAAGAAGGGAGGTTTGATCTTAAATTAAAACCAGCAGAAGATTTAATCCTTACAATAGATCTAAGCCTGCAACAATATGGTGAGTCTTTATTGCAAAATAAAAGAGGGGGTATTGTAGCTATTGAACCCAGTTCAGGAGAGGTTTTAGCCTTAATTACAGCACCTGGTTATAATCCTAATTTATTAATTGGACGTGATCGTTCTAAAAATTTCAGTGCCCTACTAAATGATACATTAGCAAAACCACTTTTTGATCGTGGTCTTCTGGCAGAATACTCACCAGGTTCGCCTTTCAAAACATTAAATGCTTTAATTGGTTTACAAGAAAATGTTATCACCGCTAACACCAAGTTTAGTTGTAATAAAGGTCATTTCTATGCCCGTAATGCCTTTTTGAAATGCCACTGTCAAGTAGGCACTAAGAATGATTTACTTCGCGGTATTTATAATTCTTGTAATACTTATTTTGCCAAAACATATTTAGGAATAATTGGAAGCGCCCCTACTCCTGAAGAAGGAGTGGATCTTTGGAAAAACCATTTAGAAAAATTTGGTCTTGGAAACTATTTAGGGTATGATTTACCCATTGGTAAAAAAGGTCATATTCCAAGCAGTAGTTATTATGACCATTGGTATAAAAAAGGAGCGTGGGCAGGAACAACCATTATATCAAACGCCATCGGTCAAGGAGAGGTCTTAACAACCCCTATACAAATGGCTAACTTTACTGCAACCATAGCCAATAGGGGGTACTTCATAAAGCCTCATTTTAAAAAATTACTTTCACCTACTGAAAAAGATTCTCTTTACGGTAAAAATTATACGCTAATAGAAGCCAGACATTTTGAAACTGTGATAGAAGGGATGCATCAAGTGGTTGAAAAAGGAACTGCCAAAATTGCGGGTATAAAAGGAATAGAAGTGTGTGGTAAAACAGGAACTGTGGAGAACTTTATTAGATTAAATGGTGAGAAAACTCAACTTACAGACCACTCAATATTTGTGGCTTTTGCTCCAAAAAAAGATCCTAAAATTGCCATTGCTGTTTTTGTAGAAAACGGTTATTGGGGCGCACGTTGGGCAGCTCCTATTGCTAGTTTGATGATTGAAAAATACTTGACAGGAAACGTTAAGAGAAAGTGGCTGGAAAACAGGATGCTTGAAGGAAGTCTTTTGAAAGAATATAACAAACCTACTTCTGGAATACCTTTTACAATCAATGAATAATAAACTATTTTTTCGTTTGGACTGGTTGAGTATCTTACTCTATGTGCTATTGGTTTCTTTTGGATTAGTCAATATCTATTCTTCAAGCTTTTCAGAAACACCTATCGCCTTTTGGAATACTGATTACTTAGTAGGAAAGCAATTTTGGATTTTCATAGCGTGTCTTATAAGTCTTCCCATTATACTGGCTGTAAAATCAAGTTTTTTAGAACATCTTACCTATGTTTTTTATGGCCTTTCCATACTTAGTCTTATCGGACTTTTTGTCTTTGGGAAGACTATTTCGGGCGCAACTTCGTGGTACTTTATTGGAGGTCTTAGTTTGCAACCGTCAGAATTTGCTAAAATTACAACCGCAATGATAGTGGCATTAAATCTTAGTTCCATCCAAAACGATATTAAAAAAATTACTCACCTATTAAAAATTATTTTACTTATTACATTACCCATGATATTAATAATTCTTCAACCAGATGCAGGCTCAGCGTTGGTTTTTATGGGAATGTTTTTTGTACTAATTCGAGAAGGGCTTGACCTGAGATTTCTCTTTTCAGCAATGGGTTTATTGTTAATATTTATTTTAACGCTTCTATACAGTCCATCATATGTGTCACTAGCAATGGCGTTTATCGTTTTTACCATCTATTGGCTCTTTAAAAAAAAGTATCCCAAAACAAAAAAAAATCCTTTTATTTTAATTTTAATTACGGGAATCGTATTCTCCTTATCTGTTAGTTTCATTTTCAATTCCATTTTTGAACAACGCCACAGAGATCGTTTTAATATTATTTTAGGACTCGAAACAGACACAAAAGGTATTGGATATAATATAAATCAGTCTAAAATAGCGATTGGTTCAGGAGGGTTTAGTGGAAAGGGGTTTTTAAATGGATCGCAAACACAAGGGAATTTTGTGCCAGAACAAGAGACGGATTATATTTTTAGTATAATTGGAGAGGAATGGGGATTTATTGGTAGTACTGCCCTAATCTTATTATTTACAACCTTTATTCTTAGAATAATTTATAGAGCTGAACGACTAACATCTTCCTATGCTAGAATATTTTCATATGCATTTGCAAGTATTCTTTTTGTTCACTTTTTCGTGAATATTGGAATGACCCTAGGCCTAGTGCCAACTGTGGGAATACCGTTACCATTTATTAGCTATGGAGGGTCAAATTTGCTGGCGTTTAGTCTAATGCTGTTTATTTATTTAAACTTTGATGCCAATAGACTGAACTATTAAAACTATTTAACGCTTTACATCAAAAGCGTCACGTAAACTGTTTCCTAACATCATAAAGGCAAGTACTAGGCTCATTATAGCGAGTCCTGGGAGTACAGCTAAATAGGGCTTCCCAAGAAGTAAATACCTAAAATGATCTTTTACCATCCCCCCCCAACTAGGCATAGGAGGTTGCGCACCAATTCCCAAAAAGCTTAAGCCACTTTCCATCAAAATGGCACTCGCGAAATTAGCGGCAGAAATAACAATTAAGGGAGCAATAAGCATGGGTAAAATATGTATAAATAAAATCCTTATATGTGAAAAACCTAGGGCGGCTCCCGCTTGAATGTAAAGTTGTTCTTTAACTGATTTTACTTGTCCTCTAACTAGTCTTGCAACCTCAACCCACATTGTAAGGCCTACTGCAACAAAAACTTGCCAAAAACCACGTCCCAAAGCCAATGTAATTGCTATAACCATTAATAAAGTAGGAATGGACCAAATAATATTTATTAGCCACATGACTATACGGTCAATCCAACTTCCAAAATATCCGGCAATTGCTCCTAAAAAAACTCCCAATACTAAGGAAATAAAAACCGCTACAAACCCAATTGAAATTGAAATTCTTGAGCCGATAAGTAATCTGCTCAATAAATCTCGCCCGTATTTATCTGTCCCTAAAATAAATCGTTTCTTTTTAAGGTAATTTGTTTCTATTTGACTGCGGGTTGCCGCTTTAGAAAAATCACTAAAGGGTATTTTTTCATAATAATCTGTGGCATTACCATACCGTTTATAGGCTAACTCATTTTCAAACCATTGTATATCTTGAACAGGAATTTCTTCATTTGGATTAATATTTCCCGATAAAAATAATTGCTTTTCACCGCCTCGGGGAATGATTAGCATTTCACAAGAAAAGCCAGGAGGCTGGGAATGAATAGAAAGGTGCATTTGATTCCCATACTCAGTTTTATCAGGCGCCAAAGGGTAGGCAAAAACTGCAATTAGTGTAACTACTATGATAAAAAGTAAACTCCCAACAGCCCAAAAATCTTGCTTGAATCGATAGAGTGCGCGCTTGAACTCCAAAATATTTTTTAGTTTTTGGCCTCAGCAATTATGTTAGGCCTATTTAGTTTAGTGGAAAGGTCTTTTAATATTTCGATGGCTTCTGAAATATAAATATCCTTTTTAAGGGACTTTTGCCACCGCTCTCTTTTTGTTATTAAATCATCATTGATTTCAATCTCTAATCCAGCTTCCGGAAGCCATTGAAATTCTAAAGAAGATTCGAACTCTCCCAATTTTTTAAAACGCTCAGAATAAGTTTTATTAGATTCGCGCATTGCTTTATAAGAAATATAATCTAAGGGATATGTATAATTTTCTTGTTGTTTTTTAATCCATAGCGCCTGCTCATCTATTAGTGTTAAAGATGGATTGTTTTCTAGACGTTGCTTACTTCTAGTTAAAGAATATTCGTAATTATTCATGCCACTAAAAGGTTTATAAGGAGCTGGTGTAATTCTGTCCCAAGCCAATGGGTTATCTTGATCTTTTTCACCCATATCAACATAAGCATAGCGATTTGGAAACACAATGTCACTTTTAACCCCTTCAAGTTGAGTTGAGCGACCATTGATTCTATAAAACTTATCTGTTGTTACTTTAAGTGCTCCTAAATCACCATAGGTTCCACCACTAATCATTTTATTGAGGTCAAAAACGTTTTGAACAGTACCTTTTCCATACGTTTGATTACTTCCCAAAATAATAGCTCTCCTATAATCTTGTAAAGCAGCGGCAATTATTTCTGAAGCTGAAGCTGAAAATTCATTTACTAAAACCACAAGAGGACCGTCCCAAACAACACTCGGATCGGTATCTTTTAAGACTTCTTTTTTTCCACCAGTACTTTTTACTTGAACAACTGGGCCTTCATCTATAAAATAGCCTGTCATATCAACTACTGTTTTTAATGAGCCACCGCCATTATTACGAAGGTCTAAAATGATACCCTTTACGTTTTTCTTTTTTAATTGCTCAAGTTCCTTTTTAACATCAGTCGCTGCATTACGTTGGTTATAATCCTGGAAATTGATGTAAAACTTAGGTAACTCAATTAATCCAAAAGATCCAGTTTTATCTTTAATCAAAGAAGAGCGAGCATATGTCTCTTCTAAAACCACAATATCACGTGTAACTTTAACTTCTTCAATTGCGCCATCTACTCGCTTAATTGTTAAAATAACTTGGGTGCCTTTTGGGCCTTTAATTAGTTTTATAGAATCATCTAAGCGCATACCAGAAATGTCAATGGCTTCCTGATCTGGCTGAGCAACTTTTAAAATAATATCTCCAATTTCTAATAATTCATCTCTCCATACAGGACCTCCAGAAATAACCTCAACAATTTTTACTTCTTGATTTCTTTTTTGCAATCGAGCTCCAATTCCTTCAAATTCTCCAGACATACTTGCATCAAACCGGTCTTTATCACTAGGTGCTAAATAAGAAGTGTGAGGGTCAAATTGTAAAACAATTGAGTTAATATACATTGAAAACCAATCTTTACGATTCAAATCGTTATATCCTTCAAAAAAAGCATTCATATTCTCTAAAATAATTTCTCTTGCTTTTTCTTCAAGTTCACTATCTGTTTTAATCACATAGGTTGGGTCTTTTTTGAGTTCATCAAGCTCCTCATCTTTTTTTGAAGTGAAGCGTTCTAAGGCGTTTAACTTTAATCGCTTGCGCCATATTTTTTTCAATTCAATAAGATTACTTGCATAGGGTGCTTTTTTAAAATCTAAATTTATTTCATCTTTAATTGAAAAATCAAAAGGAGTTTTTAATAGGATTTTATAAAAATCTTCAACTTGCGACATACGTTCCATCAACTTTCCAAACGAAAGATTGAAAAATTCCACTTGGGTATTTTTCAACTCATCATCAATACGATAACGGTAAGCATTTAAGGCATTAATATCTGTTTTTAAGAAAAAGCGATGTTGCCCATCAATATTTTCAAGATAACTCATATATACATTTTCAGAAAACACATCATTAATATCTTTAGGGTCATAGTGTCCGCGATCCAAAACATAAGTGATAATTTCTAAAAGTAACTTATCCTTATTTGGATCTTCTTTTTTAAGGGTAATCCCAAAAACAAATCCACTTATAAGAATAAAGGATGAAATCCAAACAAAAGGGCGCATTGGTGAAATTTTTAAACTCATTTTCATAGTTCCTAAATATACATATATTCTTATAATTCATTTGTTAATATTGTTTTAAAAGAAAGCCCTTAAAGATTTCTTACATTTACAGCGAAACAAGCTTTATGACTTCTAAACCCTTAATATTAGTAACGAATGACGATGGAATTACCGCTCCTGGAATTCGAATGCTCATTGAAATCATGAACGAAATTGGAGAGGTAGTTGTGGTTGCGCCAGACAGTCCCCAGTCTGCTATGGGGCATGCCATTACGATAAACTCAACACTCCATTGTAGTGAAGTGACTGTTTCAAATGGACCGCAAAAAGAATATAGCTGCTCTGGAACACCTGCAGATTGTGTTAAGCTTGGAGTTAACGAACTTTTGGATCGAAAACCAGATTTATGTGTTTCGGGTATTAACCACGGCTCTAATTCTTCTATTAATGTGATTTATTCAGGCACCATGAGTGCCGCAATGGAAGCTGGAATAGAAGGTATTCCAGCTATTGGATTTTCATTAATGGATTTTCGATGGAACGCAGATTTCAGTCCATTAAAAAAATTTATAAAACAGATAACACTTAAAGCCCTTTCCCAGGGAATCCCTCAAGGTGTAGTTTTAAATGTTAATTTCCCAAAACTAAAAGAAAAAGAAATTAAAGGTGTTAAAATTTGCCGACAAGCAAAGGCAAACTGGGTGGAAGAGTTTGATAAAAGAACCAACCCTATGGGGAAAGAATATTATTGGCTTACGGGAACTTTTGTCAATAATGACAAAGGGAATGATACAGACGAATGGGCATTAGAACGAGGATATGTTTCTGTGGTACCTACCCAATTTGACTTGACAGCACACCATACCATTCAAAAATTAAAAACATGGAATTTATAAAAGATAAATATTTTCTTTGGGGCATTCTCACGGGATTACTTTGGACAAGTTTTGGTGTTATAGTAATTGTTTTCTTTCTTTCAGATGCTTCTATTGAAAATAGTTTGAATACGCTTTACCAACAAAAAAAATTAGGGGGCCTTATATCTATTGCAGCTTTAATCAATCTTCCTATTTTTTTTCTTGCCCTTAGAAAAAATAAAATTTCTTTTGCCGCAGGTCTTGTTGCGATATCTCTTGTAATGGTTCTAGTGATTATTTATTTAAAAGTTAATGCCTCCTAAATTTATCTCGTGAAATACTACCTAATTTCTGGAGAAGCCTCAGGGGATTTACATGGCTCTCATCTCATAAAAGCACTTAAAAAATTAGATCAGACCGCTACTTTTCGTGCTTGGGGAGGCGATTTAATGGAACAAGAAGGAGCTGTATTAATAAAACACTATAGAGAATTAGCCTTTATGGGGTTTTGGGAAGTTATTTCACATTTACCCGCCATTTTTAAAAATATAGCGTTCTGTAAAAAAGATATTATTGCTTTTAATCCTGATGTCATTATTTATATTGATTATCCTGGTTTTAACTTAAGAATTTCCGAATGGGCTAAAAAAAAAGGATTTAAAAACCACTATTATATTAGTCCACAAGTATGGGCTTGGAAAGAAAATAGAGTCCATAAAATGAAAAGAAATTTGGATGCACTTTATGTCATTTTACCCTTTGAAAAATCTTTCTTTGAAAAAAAACATAAATTCCCTGTTCACTATGTAGGGCATCCGTTGCTAGATTATATTCCTACACATTCAAAAAATAAAAAATTTCATAAAGAAAATAAAATAGAGTTAAAAAAACCGATTATAGCTCTTCTTCCAGGAAGTCGTCTTCAAGAAATTAAGAAAATACTTCCGCTTTTTATTCAAGTTGCAAAATATTTTCCTCACTATCAATTTGTGATTGCTGGTGCCCCAGGAGTTAGCAGGGAACAATTTAAAGCGTTCACCTTAACAACTTCATTAAAAATAGTATACAATAGCACATATGACCTTCTCCAACATAGTGTTGCTGCACTCGTTGCTAGCGGAACTGCTACCCTAGAAGCAGCGTTGTTTGGGGTTCCACAATTGATTTGCTATCGCACTAGTTATCTTAGTTATTGGGTAGGCAAAAAAATAATTAAACTGAAGTTCATATCCCTAGTGAATTTAATTTTAAATCGTGCTGCAGTCAAAGAATTAATTCAAGATACCTTAACTGAAGAAAGTCTTGAACAAAACCTTAAAAAACTTTTAGAGCCTTCAAATGTTATAAAACTTGAGAAAGAGTATCTAGAATTGAAGACTATTTTAGGCAAAGGAGGCGCCAGTGACAAAACAGCGCAACTTATATATAGTGAAATTAGCAGTAACCTGGAATAAGAATATGTTTTTTATATCCTATGAATAAAAGAAATTATAAAAATTAACCTCGGAAGCGGGAAATAAAACTCTTTTTATAATTTTCAAAATCTTCAGGTTTGGAGAAAATTTGATAATCTCCCTGCTTAATCATTTTAAGAAAAAGCTCTAATTGTTTAGGCTTTTGATAGCCAACAACAGGCATAATGGGAGCACCATTTTCACTTAAAAACACCATCGTAGGATAGCCCTTAACGCCAAGAAACTGTGTGAATTGATGTGTTGCATTCCTCCCTTTTCTATCGGGATCATAGTTGGGATTTGTATATTTTTGATCGTAAAAATTGATTTCTTCCTGTCCTTCTGCATTAAATTTTACTGCATAATAATGTTCTCTTATGTAACGAGAAACATCAGGGTTTTGAAAGGTATTTTTATCAAGTAATTTACATGGGCCACACCAATCTGTATAAACATCCATAAAAATTTTTTTAGGTGCTGTTTTTTGAGCTTCCATGGCTTCCGCTAGGGTCATCCATTGTATTTGTTGTGCGCTAACAGTAGTTGCGAATAAGGTAAAAAAGCTCAAGAGAGTGTATTTGATTTTCATAGATAGATTCATTAATGAATATTTCCCATTAATTTTTTAAGCAAAGGTGCGGTTAATAATACAATAATTCCAGCTCCTATTGCGTACTTAGAGATAAGATCAAAACCGCCAATATAAGTGCTTAGTGTATCCATTCCACCCACATTAACATCTTCACTTTCAATGGCTAATTGTTTCCCGATAAATCCTACCAATTGAAATGCATAAGCAGAAGATAAGAACCAAACACCCATCATAAAAGCAACAATTTTTTTTGGTGATAAATCAGTCATTTTAGATAAACCAACAGGCGACATAAATAGCTCCCCAATAGAAAGTAAAAAATACATCAATAGTAAATAACTAAAAGGAACCATCCCTTCTTCATTGGAGGCGTTTCCACTCATAGATAGTACAAAGAAACTAATTCCAGCAATAAGTAATCCAAAACCAAATTTATAAG
>TARA_B110000285_G_scaffold221329_1_pt1 | contig 14549 bp, 15 predicted proteins | sample TARA_B110000285 | Tara Oceans TARA_B110000285 (sample SAMEA4397756) | marine metagenome | biome: Polar Biome; feature: [SRF] surface water layer (ENVO:00010504); material: water (ENVO:00002006), including particulate matter (ENVO:01000060) such as... | depth 5 m
ACTCGTTTTTTATCTTGAGAAGTTTGATGTTACAGAAGAAAAAGTAAGGCTTCAAAACCATCTAGATTATTTTAAAAAGGTGCTTAAAAATGACTTTCCAAATGGGAAGAAGTTAGGTTTTATAGCGCAAGAAATTGGACGCGAAATCAATACTATTGGCTCTAAAGCTAACCATTACGAACTTCAAAAAATAGTGGTTCAAATGAAAGATGAACTTGAAAAAATTAAAGAACAACTTTTAAACGTACTATAACTTTGAAATCGCAAAAACTCATTGTCTTTTCAGCGCCTTCTGGAAGCGGTAAAACTACTTTAGTACACCATCTTTTGAAACAAAACCTTCCTCTAGGGTTTTCTATCTCAGCTACCTCTAGAGCCCCTCGAGGAGAAGAAAAAAACGGTGTAGAATATCACTTTTTAAGTCCAGAAGATTTTAAAAAACAAATTCATGAAAATGCCTTTGTGGAGTATGAAGAAGTTTATAAAAATGCCTTTTACGGAACACTTACTTCAGAATTAGAGCTTCTTTGGAGTGAAGGAAAACAAGTGTTATTTGATATTGATGTAAAAGGAGGTCTTTCAATTAAAAAAAAATATCCAACACAAACCTTAGCTATTTTTGTAGAACCGCCATCTATTGAAGAACTAGAAAGTAGACTCCGCATTCGTGCTACTGATAGTAATGAAAAAATAAAAGAAAGAATAGGAAAAGCAAAAACTGAAATGGCCTTTGCTAAACAGTTTGATTATTGTCTTATTAATGATGATTTGAAAACTGCAAAAAAAGAAGTCGTTCAAGTCGTTTCAGACTTCCTTAATTCCTAGGGGATGCCTACCTTTGTCTTGTGAAAAAAATTGGTTTGTATTTCGGGACGTTTAATCCCATCCATAAAGGGCATCTCACCTTAGGAAATTATTTCTCCAAACATACTGACCTAGATGAAGTTTGGTTTGTAGTTACAGTTCAAAATCCTTTTAAGGCAAATGACGCCCTTCTAGAAGATAATCATAGGCTTAAAATGGTTCGTCTTGCATTAGAAGATCAGAACAATTTAAAAGTATGTGCTATAGAGTTCTCTCTTCCGACCCCTAGTTATACTATTGACACCTTAGATCATATAGTTAAAATGTATCCCAATGAACAATTTGTCTTACTGATGGGAGAAGATAATTTGATTTATTTTGACAAGTGGAAGAAGTACCAACGAATTTTAGATCTTGTTCAGTTGTATGTATATCCTAGGAAGCATGAAATTGCAGTACCTGAAGCGATTATTAAGCATTACAAAATACAAGTGGTAAACGCTCCAAAATTAGATTTTGCTTCAGAAAATATCAGAAGGATATTAAGCGAGGGGAACTCAGCAGAAGCCTTGATGCCTCCTGGAAGTTGGGAATACTTGAATGAAAAAGGGTTTTACAAATAAACCATATCTTAATAGCTGTTAAAGTTGTGAAAATTTAGAAAATATAAAGCTCTTCATTCGGCTTTTAAAACACTATCTATCAACTTTTTTGTTAATTCTTTCCTACTCCAATTTTTTAATTCGGGGAATTCGTTTGTTATTGTTTCTTTGGAATTTGCACTCTTAATTAAAAATGCTAAAATTTCATTTGAATTAGTAGATTCAATCATTTGGGTGGCGCTTCCTTGTTTAATAAATTTTCCTGCTTCAGACATTGGATCACCTATGGAGAGAATAGGAACAGCTGTCGCCATATATTCCAATAATTTCCCCGAAATCATTTGCGTCTTTGCACCTGTAAAAATAAAGTTCAATAGAAGATGGGCACTTTTCATTAAGCCAATGGCTTCTTTATGGGATAAGTATCCATAAAAAATTATTTCGGCTTTTGGAAGATCTTTTTTAATTTTTGTAATAATCTCAGGAGCAATAATCCCTGCTAAAGAAAATCGTGTGGGCTGTTCTACAGATAACTTATTCAAAGCATCTAACACTGATTTATGTACTTGATTTTCTGTCAATAAACCGGTATAAACGATATGAAATACATCCTTCGGTTTTGTAGCTTGGACATTTTCCATTAATTCAGCATCGTAGCCATTGGGGATGAAAACAAAACATTGTTTTGGAGCTTTAACTTTAAGTTGATTGTGTAGCGTCCCTCCAACTGTTGTCAATACACCATTGGCGGTTTGGAGAACCTGTTTTTCTAGGGCTAAATCTTTTTTAATTGTTTTTAAGGTGCGGTATAGATCGGAATTATAAAAAACTTCCGCCCAGGGATCTCTAAAATCTACCCACCAATTTAAGTCAAATTGGCTTTTCAATTGAAGTCCTATCAAGTGTGTAGAATGGGGAGGACCAGTAGTAATTAAATGGGATATAGCTTCTTTGTTTAATTCTTTTTGAGCTGCTTTTAAGGCAAAAGGTACCCAACCTTTTCTGGCGTCAGGTATGAAATAATTGCCTCTAATATACGCTGCCAATTTACCTAAAAGGCTTTTTTGTTTTATTTCTCCTTGAGGTATTCCTTTTTTGCTACTCCTTGTGGTTAAAAGAGAATACCATTTTAAGGGTTCACGAGTTGATGTTTTAATAACCCGAATATCTGCTACCTCTTTTAATAAACTATTATCCAAAACAACATAAGAAGCTTCTTGTACCGCAACAGTAATTACTATGGGTTCCCAGCCTAGTTGTTTTAGATGTTTTGCAAAATACATCCAACGTTGAACTCCTGATCCTCCTGCTGGTGGCCAGTAATAACTTATTATTAATACTTTTTTCGCGGGTGTTTTCACCTTATTTTTTTGACTTCCATAAAGGTACGGAAGAACAAGCTTCTCCGTAAAATAAACTTTTAGCTACTGTTTGTAGTCTTTGAACCAAAAGAATATAAGCATCTTGCGGAATAGTTTCATCTGAACAACCCTTAATCATAATGGGTTTGTCAATAAAAGGTGTCAAATCAAGTTCAGCAATCATCTCACGGAAAATTTCCTGCTCTAAAGTCTCTAGAGAGCCTAAAACTATACTTTTAGCCACAGGATGTAAATAGGAAGTTACTAAAAGTGAGGCCCAAGCAGGAAGAATGGCCTTTGTACTGCATCCTAAAGCAACATAATGTGCTGAATACTGTGACCAATCGTGTGTGTTTAAAGCTTCTCTAAAAGGCTTTTCTCTTAATATAAACCCTTTTTCAAGCCATTTGGATAGATCAATAAAAGTACGAGCTTCTTGAGGAATATATTCTTCTAAGTCAAAATTGACCAAAACACTATTCGCAACTTTATTAATTATCTTTTCAGACATTATTATAGCATTCCCAATTCTAACTTGGCTTCTTCACTCATAAGGTCTTGAGTCCAAGGGGGGTCAAAAGTAATTTCTACCTCCGCTGTTTTTACATCGTCTAGTGACTTTACCTTTTCCTCTACTTCCATAGGTAATGATTCTGCCACAGGGCAGTTTGGCGTTGTAAGTGTCATTAATATTTTAACATCAAGATCTTCATTGACAAATACATCATAAATCAATCCTAATTCATAAATATCTACGGGTATCTCCGGATCAAAAATAGTTTTTAAAACGTTAACGATTTTTTCACCAAGGGCATTTGTATCGATTTTTTCTGACATAAGTTTAATTCAGTTGAGTTTGAAAAGCCACAGCATACATTTTAATTTGCTTGATCATAGAGACCAAACCATTGGCGCGCGTGGGTGATAAATGTTCTTTTAGTCCAATTTTATCAATGAAATCAGTGTTTGCTGCTAAAATATCTTTTGGATGTTGGTTTGAAAATACACGAATTAAAATTGCTATAATCCCTTTTGTAATAATGGCATCGCTATCTGCCGTAAACTTAAGTTGATCTTTTTTTAACTCTGCATGAACCCAAACCTTACTTTGACACCCTTTAATTATGTGTGTATCTGTTTTGTATTCTAAATTGATCAAGGGAAGTGATTTTCCAAGATCAATCATATATTCGTAACGTTGAATCCAATCTTCAAATAGTAAAAATTCTTCTACAATTTCTTCTTGAATAGTTTCTATTGTTTTCACACTTAAAATTATAAAAAATTATTGCAACATTAGGATTGCCTTTCTAATTCCTGCTTCCAAAAGATCTATTTCTTCAAAAGTATTATAAAAAGAGAAAGAAGCCCTTATAGTTCCGGGAATATTATAAAAGTCCATAATGGGTTGAGCGCAGTGATGTCCAGTTCGAACAGCAATGCCCATTTGATCTAAAATACTTCCAATATCATATGGATGAATAGCACCTACGTTAAATGAAATTACAGCTGTTTTTTCAGAAGCTTCTCCATAAATTTTTAAGCCTTCTATGCTTTTTAAAGCGGAGGTTGCATAGGCCAATAATTCTGCTTCATAAGTGGCGATGATTTCAAAGCCTAAGCCGTTCATATAATCTAGTGCAGCACCAAAAGCAATACCACCCGAAATGTTTGGCGTTCCTGCTTCAAATTTATGGGGTAAATCAGCATAGGTAGTTTTTTCAAACGTAACGGTAGCAATCATCTCTCCCCCTCCTTGATAAGGCGGAAGTTCATTTAACAAAGCTGCTTTCCCATACAACATTCCCACTCCAGTAGGACCGCATAATTTATGGGCAGAAGTAACATAGTAATCTACATTTAATGCTTGAACGTTTGCTTTTATATGGGCAGACGCTTGCGCCCCATCAACTAATACTTTTGCCCCTTTTTGATGAGACTTGTTGATAATTTCTTTAATAGGATTGATTGTTCCTAAAGCATTGGAAACGTGGTTTACAAAAACTAATTTAGTGTTCGAATTCAATAAACGATCAAAGGCGTCCATGTCCAAGGTTCCCTCTTGGGTCATGGGAATAACTTTTAAAACTGCGCCTGTTTTTTCACATAACATTTGCCAAGGCACTATATTGGAATGGTGCTCAAGTGCTGAGATTAAAAGCTCATTTCCTTTCTTAAGAATTGAAGCATACCCTGCAGCAATAATATTTATACTTTCTGTGGTTCCAGATGTGAAAATGATCTCATGCGAATGGGCAACATTAAAATGGGTTTGGATGGTAGCACGTGCTTTTTCGTAAGCATCTGTAGCTTCTTGACTAAGTTTGTGAACCCCTCGGTGGATATTGGCATTATAGCGGTAATAATAATCGGTAATTACCTCAACAACCTGTTTTGGAGTCTGAGAAGTGGCGGCATTATCAAGATATACCAATGGTTGTCCATTTATCGAACGTGATAGAATAGGGAAATCTTTACGGACTTGGTTTACATCAAACATCTATAATTCAAAGCCCAGACTAACTCCAAGCTTATTCGCGATTTGTTTATTAATCCGCTTTTTCAGCGACGGTAACTGTACACTTTCCAAAACATTATTTGCGAAAGCATACGTCATCAAAGCTTTCGCTTCTTTCTTAGGAATTCCCCTAGTGCGTAAATAAAATAATGCTTCTTCATCTAACTGACCAATGGTACAGCCGTGAGAACATTTTACATCATCCGCATATATTTCAAGCTGAGGCTTAGTATTTACTGATGATTTATTATCTAAAAGAATGTTATTATTCTGTTGAAAAGCATTTGTCTTTTGAGCAATTTTATCAACCAGTATCTGACCATTAAACACTCCTTGTGAACGTTCTGAAAAAATACCTTTATAGTCTTGATGGCTTTCACAATTTGGTTGCGCATGATGAACCAACGTGCAATGATCTACATGTTGTTTCCCTTTCAAAATAGTAACTCCTTTCAAGGTAGAAAGAATGTATTCGCCTTTATGGAAGTAGTTTAAGTTGTTTCGAATTAACTTTCCTCCCAATGAAAAAGTATGCACACTTGCATGGCTATTTTTTTCTTGAACAATATACGTGTTATCAATTAATGAAGCTGTTTCAAGATCGTTCTGTAATTTATAATAATCCATAAATGCATCTTGATGCACATAAATTTCAGTAACACTATTGGTAACTACAGGATGGTCTTTTAAACTTTGATGGCGCTCAATAATTTGAACTTGTGCATTTTGATCAACCACAATTAAATTTCGCGGTTGCAGCCAAACTGCCTTTTCTTTTCCTGATGAAAAGTGGATAATTTCAATTGGTTTTTCTGCAACAACACTTTTAGGTATATAGATATATGCACCTTCTTTAGCATAAGAAGTATTCAAGGCAGTCATACTGTCTTCTTTAAATGCTATTTTATTAAAATAGGTATCTATTAATTTTTTGTACTTGGGTTTAGTTAGCGCTGCAGACAATAAACAAACATCTATACCATCATGTGTCGTGTTTGATAAAAAAGGGCTATATACACCATCTATAAAAATAACTTTGTAAGTATCAGTATCATAAAGAAAATACTTTTTTACGTCTTTAAACTCTATACTTGTTTCGTCTTTTGGGAAAATAGAATAGTCTTGATTAACTATGTTTTCCAGAGAAGTATATTTCCAAGCTTCATCTTTTTTTGAAGGAAATCCTTTTTCCTCAAAAATTTTAAGGGCAAAAATACGAGCTTGATGGATGCTTTCTGGAAGATGAGCACCACCATCTTCAAAAGCTAAATGAGAAGAAATTAATTTTTCTTTAAATTCCATACTACGCTAATTCTTTAATCCAATCATACCCTTTAGCATCCAACTCATGGGCTAACTCTTTTGTGCCTGATTTTACAATTTTTCCATCAAAAATAACGTGTACAAAATCAGGGACAATATAATCTAAAAGTCTCTGGTAATGGGTAATTACAATTACAGCGTTGTCTTTGCTTTTAAGTTTGTTTACCCCATTTGCAACAATTTTTAAGGCGTCAATATCTAAGCCAGAATCTGTTTCATCTAAAATTGCCAAAGATGGCTCTAGCATGGCCATTTGAAAAATTTCATTTCGCTTTTTTTCTCCTCCAGAAAACCCTTGGTTTAATGAACGGGAAAGAAATTTAGAGTCAATCTCCAGCATCTGTGCCTTTTCTCTAATTTTTTTAAGCAACTCACTAGCAGGCATGTCCTCTAAGCCTTTGGCTTTACGATTTGCGTTTATTGCTGTTTTTATAAAGTTAGTTACGCTAACTCCAGGAATTTCAACAGGATATTGGAACGAAAGAAAAACACCTGCATGTGCGCGTTCCTCTGCATCCAATTCAGAAAGATCATTTCCTCTTAACAACATTTTACCAGCTGTCATTTCATATCCTTCATTTCCTGCAATTACAGAAGCAAGCGTGCTTTTACCTGACCCATTCGGCCCCATAATAGCGTGAACTTCCCCTGCCTTGACATCTAAGTCAATTCCTTTTAAAATATCTTTACCCTCTATTTGGGCGTATAAATTTTCAATCGTTAACATACTTTATTTTTTTATCCTACTGATCCCTCAAGGGAAATTTCTAACAATTTTTGTGCTTCTACTGCAAACTCCATTGGGAGTTTATTCAAAACCTCTTTACTGAAACCATTTACAATTAGAGCGATCGCTTTTTCAGTGTCTATACCTCTTTGGTTACAGTAAAAAATTTGATCTTCACCAATTTTACTCGTTGTGGCTTCGTGTTCTATTTGTGCCGAATTACTTTTAGCTTCGATATAAGGAAACGTGTGTGCCCCACATTCATTCCCCATTAAAAGGGAATCACATTGCGAAAAGTTACGTGCATTTTCAGCACGAGCGCCTACTTGTACTAACCCACGATAACTATTTTGAGATTTTCCAGCAGAAATTCCTTTAGAAATAATCGTGCTACGTGTATTTTTTCCTAAGTGCACCATTTTTGTGCCTGTGTCTGCTTGTTGGTAATTATTGGTTACTGCAATGGAGTAAAATTCTCCAATGGAATAGTCTCCTTTTAAAATACAAGAAGGATATTTCCATGTTACTGCAGAACCTGTTTCAACTTGGGTCCATGAAATTTTAGAGCGCTTGTGGCAAATACCTCGTTTGGTAACAAAGTTAAATACTCCCCCCTTTCCTTCTTTATCACCTGGATACCAGTTTTGAACCGTTGAATATTTTATTTCAGCGTCATCTAAAGCAATAAGTTCTACCACGGCAGCGTGAAGCTGATTTTCATCTCTTGAAGGGGCCGTACAGCCCTCTAAATAACTCACATAACTACCTTCATCTGCAATTACTAATGTGCGTTCAAACTGCCCTGTTCCTGCTTGATTAATTCTAAAATAGGTTGATAACTCCATTGGACAACGAACGCCTTTTGGAATATAACAGAAAGAACCGTCAGTAAAAACCGCACTATTTAAACCAGCATAAAAGTTGTCTTTTGGAGGAATAACACTTCCAATATATTTTTTTACTAATTCAGGATGTTCCTTGATTGCCTCAGAAATTGGACAAAAAATTATCCCTTTCTCTGCTAAGGTTTTTTTGAAAGTAGTTGCTACAGAAACTGAGTCAATTACAATATCTACTGCAACTCCAGAAAGTTTCTTTTGTTCGTCGATAGAAATCCCCAATTTATTGAACGTTTCCAATAGCTCTGGATCTACCTCATCTAAACTTTCATATTTAGCCTGTTTTTTGGGGGCTGAATAATATGAAATTGACTGTAAATCTGGTTTTTTGTAAGTGACATTTGCCCAATCAGGCTCTGTCATTTCTAACCATGATTTATAGGCATCTAAACGCCATTGGGTCATCCATTCTGGCTCACCTTTTTTTTTAGAAATTTTACGCACAATCTCTTCACTCAATCCTACTGGAAAAGTGTCAGATTCTATGTCCGTATAGAAACCATATTCATATTCTTTGGTTTCTAATTCTTTCTTTAATTCTTCTTCGGTATATGCCATTTCTTTATTTTAAAGTGAAAAACTTTCCCCACAGCCACACGTACGTTCCGCATTAGGGTTATTAAACACAAAACCTTTCCCATTTAACCCTCCAGAATATTCTAAAGTAGTCCCAATGAGATATAAAAGACTTTTTTTATCTACTAAAATTTTAACTTGATTGTGTTCAAACAATTTATCTTCAGTTTCCGAGGATTTGTCAAATTTTAATTCATATGACAGTCCTGAACATCCACCACTCTTTACCCCAACACGAACATAATCTTGTATGGGATCAAAACCTTCCTCCAGCATTAGCGAAGAGACTTTTACTTTAGCTGTTTGTGAAACCTTAATCATTCTAATAAAGAATTAATCTAAATAATGGGTAAATGTAAGCTATTTCTGTTGATTTTTAGAGTGTTGATATTTATTTAACCAATACCAAAATCAAGTATTTTAATGCCAGACGGCAACAAAAAAATCCTTTCCTCCCTTTGAAGCTGGAAAATCTCCTGAAGAGCTTTCATTGCTTCCCACCACAAGTATTTTTCCACTTGCTCTTAAGGCAACCCCATGAGCTAAATCTAGACCATCACCATTTAAAGTATATTGATTTATAACACTTCCATTGGGCAATGTATGTGCGATAAGCACATTGTTTGAGAGAAGATTTTCTCCTGCAGCTAAAGTTTCTGGAGCTGTATGGCCTACAAGAATTAAAGTGCCATCTAGACGCTCAACTAGAGCATTTCCAGTATCAAAGCCACTATCGCCAATGTTTTTATTGCTTTTTAACTCCCCCGATGATGAAAGAATAGACAAAAACATATCTGAAGATCCAAGGGGTTTATCAATGTCACCGTCCTGACTAAAAGATTGCCCTAAAATCAAATATTCTCCCTTTCTGTTTTCGATAATTGCATTGGCAATATCATATGCTGAACCTCCAATGGAGCGCTCCCATAACAAGGTACCCTCACTATTTATTTTCACAATCCAGGCATCATAGCTTCCATGCGGATCAGACACATCCACATCTTGGCTTTCTGAAGAACCTACCAGGACAAAATTTCCGTCACGTGTTTCAATGGCATCATATGACCTGTCATTACTTGTTCCGCCAAAATACCTTCGCCACTGTAATATTCCATTACTATCTAGTTTATGACACCAAAATTCTCCCACACCATGCTTTTGATTCTTGTTAGGTTTTATTCCATCCCTTCCGGCTCCTTCAGAGGCTGTAACATCTAAAAAGCCATTAAAAAAGAGCCCTCCATCTTGGGTGCTAATAATATTATAGGCATGGTCATGCCCTAAAAAACCGAAGCTTTTTTCCCATAAAAGAGTTCCTTCAGTATCTATTCGTAAAAGCCAGCTATCGTGTTGGCCTTTATTTAATGATGCGTCGCCATCAAAACTTTTGCTATACCCAATAATTGCATAGCCTTTTTCCATCTCAACTATGTCATAGCCCCTATCGTCGTTACTTCCTCCATAGGTCTGCACCCACTGCTGCTGAGCATTTGCATTAAATTTCATGATGAATAAATCACTTCCCACTCTTGTTTTATTAATAAAAATACCATCAGTACTTTGCGTATTTCCAACCACCACAAACCCTCCGTCAGAAGTTGTAATAACTCCATGGGCAACATCTTCTAAACTTCCTCCGAAGGTGTTTACGGATTCCCATACTCCGTTTACAGAAGATAAATAAGGCCAATTGGTTTCTGTAGTGGGTGAGCAACCTACTAATAGAATTAGCAGTAAAAGAGTAAGATGATTTTGCATTTTTATTCTGAAGCTTTGACTAAAAACAAACCTGAATTAATATCATTTATAGCAATTACTCCGCTTTCAAAAAAAGGATAAATATTCCAAACACCTTCAAAAGCAGCGTTATTATTTGCGGGATAGGTATCAAAAAATCCACCTTCTGATACGTTTTTAGTATCAATTTCACTTATATCCAGAACCCTTAACCCCGCTGTATAACTTGCAAGAAAAAACTGGTTACCTTTAGCATATCCATTATGATCAATAGCATTCACACCAGCAAAATAATTTAGGTGTAATTGAGGATTCATAAGATCAGAAATGTCAAAAATTCTTGTTGATGTAGGCGCGCCATATCGAAGTTCATCCAATTCATCTCCTAAGAAAAAATATTGATGATTTTCTGAGAGATATCCCTGGTGAGTATACCCACCATTTTCATAGGTAATGGTATTGATGAGTTGGGGACTTTCCTTATCGGTTACATCCAAAATTACTACCTGATTATTATCCCCTCCATCACTATTGCTTCCAAAAAATAATTCTCTTCCAAGAAAAGTAGAATCGGGCCCTTGATAATTAACAATTTGAGCGTCGTGAGTATAAGAAGCATCGGAATAGCCGCCCATAACATTTGGGTTTTTGGGATTATTAATATCAATAAAAATAGGCCCGCCTTGAAAACGATCCGAACCTATTACATAAGCAAAACCACTATCTTGATTTATCGCAATATTATGAGCACTACCAAAGTAGGTAAGTCGAGCATCTGCTGAAAAGTCTTTTACGGAAGTTACATTTCGCAATCGGGTTAAATCAAAAATCTGAAGTCCATGGTCAGCAGCTTCACTCACTATAAAGGCATGATTATTATACACTTTTACGTCGCGCCAGGAGCTATTTTCGGTAGCTGTGAGAAGTTTTCCTAAAAAAAAAGGTTCTTCAGGATTGCTAATGTCTATAAAAGCAGTACCATCATCCAGGCCGCTAAGCACATACTCCTTTCCAGTTTCAGGATCTGTCCAGCCCCAATTATCATTACCTGAAAGACTTCCAAACTCTTCTAAAGAGATACTAGACATAAGATCATATCCCAAACAAGGATATACTCCTGCCATTCCATTTTCACACGTAATTTTTCCGCGAATAATTCCCGAATAATTCCCGGGCACCAATGGTGGAGGGGGAATTTCTGATGAAATTGGTTCTATTATTTCTGTTTTACTACAAAAAACAAAAAAGAGCATTATTATAAATAAGACGAGTCGTTTCATGTTTTTTTCAAAACTAAGTAAAAAACATAAGAGAAAATAAAGTTTAACCTTTTGGATAGGATATGTACTTTTGCCAAATGTTAGAAAATAAAAACCCTTCAAAAACTTCAATCTCCTCCTTGGGAGAATTTGCATTAATTGATCACTTAACTAAAACATTTGATTTAACTCAAAAATCTAGTGTTTTAGGAATTGGGGATGATGCTGCTATATTAGATTTATCTGAAGGGCAGGCGGTTATTAGCACTGACCTACTAATTGAAGGGGTTCATTTTGATTTAAGCTATATGCCATTAAAACATTTGGGATATAAAGCAGTAATGGTAAATCTATCTGACATTTATGCTATGAATGCCAGGCCTACTCAAATAACGATTTCAATTGCGGTTTCCAATCGTTTTACCCTTGAAGCATTGGAGGAATTGTATGCTGGAATTTTATTAGGATGTAAAAACCATAAAGTAGATCTCGTTGGAGGAGACACTACCACTAGTACTTCTGGCCTCACTCTCTCTGTAACAGCTATTGGTGTTGCACAAGAAGAGAATATTACGCGCCGTTCTGGAGCGAAAGAAAATGATTTACTTGTTGTAAGTGGAGATTTAGGTGGGGCATACTCAGGATTACAAATTTTAGAACGTGAAAAAGCAGTTTTTAAAGTAAATCCAAATAACCAACCTGACTTAAGCAACTATGCCTACAGTATTGAACGCCAACTAAAGCCTGAAGCGCGAAAAGATGTGATTGAATTATTAAATGAATTAGACATTACTCCTTCTTCAATGATTGATATAAGTGATGGTCTTTCATCTGAAATACTACATTTATCAAAAGCCTCTGAAGTAGGGTTTCATCTTTTTGAAGAGAAACTACCTATTGATCACGAAGTAATGAAAATTTGCGAAGAGTTTAAATTAAATGCTACTACCGCTGTTCTAAATGGTGGAGAAGATTATGAACTCTTATTTACAATTACTCAAAAAGACTTTGGTAAAATCAAAAAACATCCATTACTTACGGTAATTGGACATGCATGTGACCTAGGTGGGGGATGCCAACTTATAAATGGGCTTGGCCAACAAATTGAGCTAACCGCTCAAGGGTGGCAATCATTTCCTGAAGCATAATATTAACCAAGTGCTACGTCAAGGGTCATCATTACAATAAAGCCGCCTATAAACCCAAGTGTTGCAATATCTGTATATTTATCTTGCTGAGTTTCTGGAATAACCTCTTCAACTACCACAAAAATCATTGCCCCAGCTGCAAATGCAAGTGCATAGGGAAGTATGGGCGTAAAAAAAGAAACGGCTATAGCTCCAACCACTGCAGCTATAGGCTCAACTGCTGCTGAGAGTTGTCCATACCAAAAACTTTTAAAACGACTCACACCTTGTCTTCTTAAAGGCATAGAAACTGCCATTCCTTCCGGAAAATTTTGAATACCAATTCCTATTGCTAATGCCACTGCACCGGCAATAGAGGCCTCAGGTATTCCTGCAGCAACCCCACCGAATAATACCCCTATTGCGAGTCCTTCAGGAATATTATGAAGGGTAATTGCTAAAACCAATAAGGTAGTTTTATGCCAAGGAGTCTTAATTCCTTCGCTTTCTTTAAAATTAATATGTATGTGAGGTAAAACTTTATCCAAACTAAAAATAAATAATGCTCCCAGTCCAAAACCAATAGCAGCTGGAATAACTTTTACAAAGCCTTCGCCAGGACTCATTTCAATTCCAGGTGCTAACAAGCTCCAAAAACTTGCTGCCACCATTACTCCCCCAGTAAAACCAAGAAGACCGTCTAAAACTGCACGGTTCATGCTTTTTACGAAAAACACCAAGGAAGCCCCAAGGGCAGTGAGACCCCAGGTGAATAGTGTTGCGTAAAACGCTGCTAGTATAGGGTCAATTCCTTCAAAAAATATTATTATTTTATCCACGCAATTAATTTAGACAAAAATTAAGAGTTCTTTCTGCATTCAACAAAGTTAAGCTTGTTTTTAATTACTTTTACTAAAGTCTATGGAAAAGCCGGTTTTTGATTATATAATATGTGGGGGGGGAGCCTCTGGACTAATGCTAATTAATGCCTTAAGCGAAGATCCTTTTTTTTTTAAAAAAAAAATTCTTTTAATCGAAAAAGAATCAAAAAACACAAACGATAGAACCTGGTGCTTTTGGGAAAAAAAAGAAGGTGCTTTTGAGGCAATTCTCGAAAAAAAATGGGACATGGCCACTTTCAAATCATCGAGGCTTTCCCTCAACTTTAAATTGGCTCCTTATCAATACAAAATGTTACGCTCAAAAAGGTTTTATGAAGCTTGTCGTGAAAAAATTAAGTCTCAAAAAAACATTCAGTATCTAAGAGCTGAAATTATAGAACTAAAAACAGAAGCTGTTACCACCAATGTTATAACAAACAAAGGCTCGTTTAGCTCAAAAAACGTTTTTAATAGTATTTTTGATCCTACTGCTCTTTACCGTCAGAAAAAATATCCTGTTTTAAGGCAACATTTTATTGGCTGGTTTATTAAAACAAAAACTGCTCAATTCGATCCCAATAAAATCTTGTTTATGGATTTTAATATCGAACAAAAAAAAGAAACTCGTTTTTTGTATGTTTTGCCTCTAAACACAAATAGAGCCCTGGTTGAATATACCCTTTTTTCATCAAATCTTTTAGAAAAAAAGGCCTATGAAGAAGGCATTAAATCCTA
>TARA_B110000285_G_C15142839_1_pt1 | contig 14474 bp, 15 predicted proteins | sample TARA_B110000285 | Tara Oceans TARA_B110000285 (sample SAMEA4397756) | marine metagenome | biome: Polar Biome; feature: [SRF] surface water layer (ENVO:00010504); material: water (ENVO:00002006), including particulate matter (ENVO:01000060) such as... | depth 5 m
TATGTAGATATGTGTATGAAGACAGGAGAAACAACATATTCTTGGGAGAACATAAAAACAAATACTTGGTAAAATTATTAAAATAATCTTAATAAACCGTTGAAAGTATTAATATTTTTGTTAACTTTGCTTAATATAAAAATTAATAGATATGCAAGTAATAACAAACATACTGAAAGTAAGCCAGTATGATTACTATGTTAAGCACTTAGAAATGATGAATGTAATTTTACCTTTGTCTAAGTTTCCTGAGAAGTTGTCAAGTAGAGAGATAGAAGTCTTGGCAGCCTTTATGTCTCAGGATAAAAACCTCATTGAAGAGGATATGTTTAATGGAGTAGTCAGAAAAAAGGTAATGGAGATGTTAGGTCTCAAGCCAGGGGGGTTAGGCAACCACCTAAACAAAATAATTAATAAAGGGTATTTGACAAAACATGAGATAACAAAAAGAATCTCTCTAAAATCTTTTATGTTCCCAGTTGTAAATAACCAGGGGTATAGAATTAAATTATCAAAGATATGACGAAGAATTACATATTAGGTGTAGTAGGAAGTGAAGACCTTGACCCTGAAACTGGGGACCTTAAATATACTTTGATGATTAAAATTTCTGAGGAGGTCTATGATTGGCTACATTGCCATGATGTGAAGTATACCAACTTAGGGGAGAGAATTTTTATTTGTAATGAACTAAGGTATATTGATCTTGGGGAAGACCCAATACCAGCAGAATTACCTATGGGTAAAGGGGGAGAAGCATGAGAAACCAGGAATCACTAAAGAATGATGAACTCCTACATGAGTTTTACAGTCAGGAAGGACACAAGTACCCTGAGTTAAACTTAGAGCAGTTTAAAGAGATTGTATTTACTCCTTGGATAATGTTGAGGAAAGAAATAGAATCTGGGGAACTAGACAGTGTAAGGCTAAAGTATTTTGGTACTTTCCAAGTATATGAGGGAAGAGCCAAAAGAATGCTTATTAATTTAAAGCAGAGGTTTAAGTACAACAAGATTGAAGCAAAACAATTTTTTCAGTTGAAAGACATGCTGGAGAAATTTTTAGCAAATAAAAAATAATGGGATTTGTAAAAAACATAGTAGATGGGTATGGTAACTTTGTTACAGGAAAGACCATCCCTGAAGAGAAAGGAAGAATAAGAATTTGCAAGAGTTGTAAGTTCTACAAACCAGGCACAGATTTTTGGTGTGGGAAATGTCCATGTCATATGAAATCAAAAGTAAAGTCCCCAGGGGCTAAGTGTGCAATAAAAAAGTGGTAACATGAGATACGAATATACAAAAGTAAGAGACTACAGTACAAATGAGTTGTTAGATAGAGTGAAGGCTCTCCCATCATTTAAGGGCATACCTCCTGGGTATTGGCTTTTAGGAGTGCAGTCAGATGAAGATACCTTCAATCATTTTGATGATAAGTTCTACCTATTCAAAGGAGGCGTATTTATTATGGTAACAACTGGTACTACAAATGCTGGGACTACAGGATTAATGAACTACGATAAGTATAACAAGAATGGTGTACTAGTAGTAAAGACTGATGAATGGTTTCATGGGCTTTGGAAATATGGTATGCACAGAGGTAAGATGCCAGCTCTAAAACAAGCCAGACCAATAAAATTCTTTAGGGATTGGAATAAAAATCAAGCTATTGAACAGGTAGGAGATATCAGAGAGGGTATACAAGGCATTAATTTTCACACAGTTACATACCAGAAAAACCTTTCTTTAATTAGAAAACTTATTGGGGGTTGGAGTACTGGTTGCCAAGTGGTTAATAATGTACGTGAGTATTATGAAATACTTGATATGGTCAAGGAACAAGACTATGTTACTTACTGCTTAATACAAGAATTCTAATGGCATTTTTATTTTCAGTCTCAGAGAAGACAGTATTCCCAAATGCAGAAACACTATTGATTAGTCCTTTCAAGGACATCTGGAAGAGGGATAAAGGTAAGGACAAGCACCATGCTTTAGCAGAATTTGCTTACATAGAATTTATGACCTCTATGAAAAAGAGTAATCCCTATAGACAGTATGCTGAGAACTTAAAAGAAACAAAGATAAGAGAAGCTATCATTCAGAAAGAAGGGTGGGAGCCTGATGATTTAGTTAAGCAGGCAATGATGTTAGTTGTAAAGTTTCAGAAAGAGGCTTCTACAACATACAACTATTACTTGGGGGCCAAGAAGGCTGCTGAAAAAATGACAGACTTCTTTAATGAAGTGGATATCAATCAGGTAAACCCAAAGACTTTTAACCCCATATACAAACCTAGAGATATCACCTCTGCTATAAATGACTTAGAGAAAAACTTGTCAAACTTAAAAGCACTGGAGCACAAGGTAGAGGAGGAATTATATGAAGAAACTAAGAATAGAAGTAACAAAGAAATCTCTTTCTTTGCAGACCCTGAGAGTTTAAATTAATATGGAAGACTACATTGATGGTAAAGTAGATATGGTAAGAAACCCTGATGGGACTTGGATTAACTCCCAAGCATTCAGGCAAGCTGGAGACCACTACATGAAGCACAATTATTATGTTGCTGATCCTTGGGGCACACCTGATTGGATAACTTATTGGAAAGAAGAAAGAAGAAAAACTATTAAAGGGGAATCTTTTGGGGGAGTAAGGATTACTGGGGAACACTACAGTTACCTCAACTTTGCACCTATACAAAAGGTAGGAAAGATATCAGGAAACAAAGCAAGTAAAGTTACAGGATTCCCTGACTTCTGGGATGGAGACTACAACTACTTCTGGATAAGAAGGATTGCTAGAGATGGTATTCTTGACTCTTTGTTAGAGGGAGAAGCAAGAGAAGTAGTGGTAAAATTTAGTGACCTTGAGAAGGCAAACAAGATGGCAGATCTATTTGAAGAGCTAAATCTCTTTGTAAAGATTGAAACTAATTATTTAGGGGGTGGATTTAATTTGATTGTAGGTAAGAGTAGACGTAAGGGATATTCACTGAAAGCTGCAGCAATTGGGTCTAACAACTATTTTACTAAACCAAACAAGCTAACAATATTTGGAGCACATGACAAGAAGTACCTATATCCAAATGGTATCTTTGGGATGGCTTATGCCAACATTAACTTCATAAATGAGAACACAGGCTGGGCAATGCCATCAGATGTTATTGACAGATTAGGTTCTGGACACATCAGGGCTTCCTACACACAATATAAAAATGGTATAAAACTAGAGAAAGGTTTTAAATCAGAGATTCTAGCTTTAACATTTAAAGACAATGCTGATGCTGCCAGGGGTAAGGATGCTGAAGAGGTATTCTTTGAGGAGTCTGGGGCCTTTGGTACACCAGGATTATTAAAGAAGTCTTACAAAGCAACTGAAGATTGTGTAATGGCAGGGGCAATTAAGACTGGGCTGATTACAATATTTGGTACATCTGGGGATATGTCAGGTGGTACTTATGATTATGCTGACATGTTTGGGAGACCACAAGCTTTTGGTTTACTACCATTTAAGAATGTTTGGGATGAAGATTCTGAAGACATGAGTGTAGGATTCTTTCACCCAATTAATTGGAACATGGAAGGTTACTATGATGAGAATGGTAACTCAGATAAAGAGGGAGCCAAGAATGTTGAGATGAATATTCGAAAAGAACTCATCAAGCATGGAGCAACATCAACAGAGATACAACAGAGAATGCAAGAGAAACCTCTTGGACCTGCAGAAGCATTTGCATCTGTATCTGTTAACAACTTCCCAGTCCTAGAACTAAAGAGACAGTTACAATTAGTTAAGGGTAAAGGATGGCAAGAAACAAAAGGTACTCCAGTTAATCTATACTACAAGGATGGTAAGATTGCTGCAGAACCTATTATGGATGGAACAGCTAAGCCAATAACAAGTTACTACAATACACCTGCTGACAAAAGAGGGTGCCCAGTAGTATATGAGCAACCAATAGCAAACCCACCTCCAGGATTATATAAGATTGGTTATGACCCTATTAGACAAGATGAGGGATCTTCTTTAGCATCTATTATCGTCTTTAAGAGTAAGCATGTAGGTACACAACACTATGATATTGTTGTTGCTGAGTATATAGGTAGATTAGAAACACCATCTGATATTGACAGAATAGCAGAGATGTTTGCTGACTTATATGGTACAAAGATAATGTATGAGAATGAGGTCACTGGTGTTAAGACATACTTCCAAAGAATTAAAAGACTACACTTACTTGCTGCTCAACCAGACAGAGTAATTAGTAAGAATATAAAGAGCTCAAAAGTTGCAAGGGTGTATGGGTGTCACATGAATGGGCAGCTAAAAGATGCAGGAGAAAGGTATCTTAAAGAGTGGTTATTAACTGTGTATGATTTTGATGAGCATGGAAATAAAATAAGTGTCATTGATAAAATATACTCGGTCAGAATACTAGAAGAATTAATTGCTTATAATAGAACTGGAAACTTTGATGCAGTCTCAGCCCTCTTTATGTGTATGTTTCAAGTGCAAGAAGAAGCACTTGGTAAAACATTTGGAAGCGAAGATCAACATAAGAGTGCAAAAAAACTTCTTGAAATGAGAGGTAGAATGTATAAAAAACACTAACTTTGAAAAAATTACTATAAATGGAACAAAATACAAAAAGAAACGAAAGACTTAGTACTAGCCAAAAGAACGCTAATAAAAAACAATGGTATAAAGACAGAGCCATTAGACTAAAGAATGACCACAACATCTTAAGAGATGGTGAAGGTCAAATATCTGATTATAAAAGAATGTCGGTAAACTACAATCTTTTCAATAATCAATTAAACCTTAAAGACTTTGAGTATGTTTGTAAACCATTTGGAGCTGAAGCAGGGGAATTGCCTGCAACTATGGTTAACAGAGATATATCTTCTGGTAAGATAAAAGCTTTGTTGGGTATGGAGATGAAGAGACCTTTCTCATGGAGAGTGGTGGCAACAAATTCTGAAGCCACAACTAGAAAAGAACAAGAAGAGTTTGGAAGAATACGAGACTTTGTAGTAGCTGAGATGTTAGGTCCAATTAGAATGCAACTTGAGCAGAAAGCTGCTGAAGCCAATGCTGGAAAAGAATTGAGCCAGGAAGAACAAGAAGCTATGCAGGCACAAATACAGGAAGAACTAAATGCACAAACTCCTCTAGAGACAAAGAAGTATATGGAGAGAGAGCACCAAGATCCTGCTGAAGTTATGGCACACCAGTTATTGGAGTACATGATGGAGAAGACAGATATTAGAAGAAAATTTAATGAGTGTTTCAAACACCTTAGTTTATCTGCAAAAGAAATTATGTATGTTGGTATCTTAAATGAAGAGCCACAAGCTTGGGTTATTAACTCACTAAGAGTACATGTAAAAAGATCTAGTCTTTCTCCTTTTATAGAGGATGGAGAGGCTATGTCTGTAAAATATAAAATGACTCCTTCAGAAGTGCTACAACACTTTGGGGATCAATTAAAGAATTCAGAGATTGATAAAATCTATTCTTCATACATTGACGATAATACAGAGCAGGATTTATTTCACCAAGCTGACCTTGAAAATGAAGAAGGGGAATATAGAGACTTCTCTAATGTTGATGTAACTCACACTCTTTGGAAGTCTTTAAGAAAATTAGCTTTCCTTACTTATATGGATGAGAACAATACAGAACAGATGATGATGGTAGATGAGAAATATACATTAGATCTTGCTGCTGGAGATGTAAAGATAGAGTATGAATGGTTACCTGAGAGCTACCAAACTTGGATTATAAATGACGACATCTTTGTTGGAATGCATCCAGTAGAAGGTCAGTTCAAAGATTTAAATAACCTTAATCAATGTAAGTTCCCTTACTATGGTGTGTATGTAGATGACATGAACTCCATGCCTACCTCACCTATGGATAGACTAAAGGTGTACCAATATTACTATAATATCGTAATGTACAGACTTGAGCTATTGTTAGCATCTGATAAGGGGAAAAAAGTTATGATGAATATAAATGCTATACCTGATAGTGCAGGGATTGACATGGAACAATGGCAGTACTTCTTTGAGAGTTCTCCTTTCATGTGGTTTGACCCAAATCAAGAAGGTACAGGATATGCTGATGTAAATACTATGGCTAAGACTGTAGATTTATCTTTGGCATCTGATATTGCAAAGTATATTGAATTTGCTGAGTATCTTAAAAGACAAGCTGGTTCCTCTGTAGGAATCACTGAGGCTGTTGAAGGCCAAGCTCAACCTGGAGATTCAGTTGGTAATAACAGACAGAACTTAATACAGACTTCTAATATTTTAGAACCTTTCTTTGATATTCACAATACCTTCAAGAAAAATGTATTAACTGCTTTGATAGAGACAGCTAAGATAGCTTACTCTGGTAAAAATGCTGTGAAGCTTTCTTATGTACTTGATGACATGTCGATAAAGATTTTAGAATTGGATACAGAGATGCTAGAGAATTCTACTCTAGGTTTATTCGTTGCTAATTCAACTAAGGCTGAAGAAGCTATGCAGACAATCAAACAATTGGCTCATGCAGCAATGCAGAATCAGAAAGCTGAGTTATCTGACATCTTAGCTGTTATTAGACAAGAAGGTATAGTAGAGGCAGAAGAAACTCTTAAAGTTGCAGAGAAGGAACGTAAAGCAGAGCAGAGTGCTATAGAAGCAAACAAAGGTGCACAAGCTCAGGAGATGATGAAGTTAGAACAAGATGCTCTACAGAAAGCTCATGAAAATGATAAAGAACTTATTGTACTTAAAGAGGGGGAAAGAAGAAAAACAGTTATTGCACAGTCTGCTATTACTGGTATGTCTTTTAATCCTGATGCTGATGGGGACAATGATGGAGAAAATGATTTCCTTGAGATTGCTAGAGATGGAGTAAATGCTGATATAAAAAGAAGTGAAGCACAATTGAATAGAGAGAAGTTTGAACAGAGTAAAGTAGAGCATACTGATAAAATGAAGCTAGAGGATAAGAAAATTAGCCAATCAAACAAAACAAATAAATAAAAGGCTATTACACTTTAATTAAAATTTTTTAAGATTTATGTTAATTATTATTAATATTTACATTATCTTTGTATCATATGCTAAACACAAATGACGATTTTGCAGGATTTATGGAAGAGGACATCAATGATGTAGACTTCTTTAGTATCGAGGATGACACTACACCTCCTGCAGATGATATAGAAAACCCAACTCCTGAAGATGCCAGTAAGGAGAAGGAAGAGCAAAAACAAGAAGAAAACTTATTTGACTCAGTAGAAGAGGAAGAAGATGAAGATACATCTCTATCCCCTGAAGCAAGTGATGAAGATGATGCAGCAGCAGATACTCCAGAAGGAGATGCTATTACTGCTCTGTCTTTACTAGAGAAAAAAGGTTTTGTTGAGTATGAGCTAGAAGAAGGGGAAACTCTTACAAATGAAAAAGCAGGTGAAATCCTGGAAGATTCTTTTGACAATATGTTGGAAAAAAGAATTGAAGACTTATTCTCTGAAGTACCAGAGGTAGTTAGAGAAATGAACAAGTTTGTTCTTAAAGGAGGAGACATCAATGAATTCCTTGACAAAGTTGCACAACAGAATACAGCAGGTATCTCTAGTGACTTAGACATGGATGAGGAAGCTAATCAAGAATTAGTGGCTCGTCATGGTCTTAAAGAAGAGGGTTATGATGAAGAGTATATTGCAGCTCAGATAGAGTTTCTAAAAGACTCTAAGAATCTTAAAAAGATTTCTGCAAAGCATTACAAAAAGTGGAACACAAAAAGATCTACAGAGCAGAATGCTATACTTGCTTCAAAAGAGGCAGCAGCAAAACAAGCAAAAATTCAAAGAAGAGAATTAAAAGGTAAAGTATCTACATTCCTAAAGGACACAGATGAGGTCACTGGGTTTACGGTTACACCTAAAGATAGAAAAGCATTACCAGATTATATGTCTGACAGAACTATTAGATTAGATAATGGAAGTCAAGTAACAGGTATGCAAAGAGATTTAATGAGAGTTTTAAATAGTCCAACAGGATCTGTCCAAATGGCAAAGTTGCTTAAAGCAGCTAGTCAGGAGGGAGAGTTAAGTTTTGACGAAATCAAAAAAGCAACAGAGACAAAGGTAGCTAAGAAGGTTAAGGACAATGTTAGACGCAACAAGAGTATTACATCACAATCAGGAGGTAAAAAAACAAGACCTTTAGCTGATTATTTTAATGATTAAAAACAAATAATTTATGGCAACAAAAATTAACAAATTGCAGGTTAGACAGGCAAAGTTCAATTCTACCAAAATGACAGACTTGAACCACTGGAGTAACCAATTAGCAATTAAACCGACAGTGTTTGAAGCACCAACAAGAGCAATCTTTGCTTCAAAAACTAACAGTCTTAACCTTTCTTCTGGTAATGTATTAGAAGGAATTTTTGGACTTGCAAACACAAAGTACATCGATGACTTAAACTGGTCATGGAAAATGAAAGTTAAAGGGTACCGCCCAATGACAATTCTTGAAAACAGAACTGCTGGAGCTACTCCTGGTAAATATCGTGGTGATATTAAAGTACTAGTAGATGTAGATTTATTTGCTATTGGAGAGTCTATTGGACCTGGTTCATCTGACAAATCTCAAGTAGTTACTGTAGTAGACAAACAAAAAGAGGGAGCTCGTGGATTTGTTTATACTTTAAAAACTTACACTGAAGGTGCTGAGCACTTTATCAAAGTTAAGTATTTAAAGCCTGGAACTAAGTGGACTCGTATGTTTACAATGAGAGGTGAAGCTGCTGAAAGCGGATCTCACACTGAGAACTTTACTAACGTAGAGTACAAAAACTCATTAGTAAAATTACGTAAAGAGTACAAAGTAACTGATTTTGCAGCACAAGCTGTAGTTGAAATTGCTTTCCAAGATGATGATGGTAAAGTACGTAAATCATGGATGGACAAGCAAGAAGCTGACTATTACATGGCAATGAACAAAGAGATGGCAACACATGCTTTATACTCTCGTTTAGGAGACCAACCTTTGATGGATCCAGATTCTGGATACCCAATCAACCCAGGTGCAGGTATGGAACAACAAATCGGTTTTGGTGGAAATGTAGAACGTTATACTACAATGTCTGCTGAATTAATTGAGGCATTCTTCGATAGAATTGTGTACTCTAGAATAAACCCAGGAGACTTAGGAGAAGTTATGGGATTGTCTGGACACTATGGTATGAAAGAATATGCTAAAGCGTTAGATACTTGGACAGGTTCCAAAGCTATTGTTCGTGAAAGTTCTACCTTTATTAAAGGAGACAGTGGAATGAGTAATAACTCACTAAGAACTGGTTATCAGTTTGTGACTTATGACTTACCAACTGGTGGTTCATTTAAGTTAGTGCACAATGCATTAAACGATGACAAGTCTCTTCACCGAGATATCGATCCATTAACTGGAGTTCCTTTACAATCTCAACGTGTAACTATCTTAGATGTTACTGGAGGAAACGGAGACAGTCTTGCAAAAGATAATATCTGCCTAGTGAGAAAGAACAAAGTTTATGGTAGTACACGAATTTTAGGTAGAGTTGGACCAGGTGGTGTTTCTACTGGAGACAGAGCAACGCACTCAGGAGATTACTACGAAGTACATATCTCTGACAGTATTGGTGTACAGATTACAGATTCAACTGTAACTGGAGAACTAGTGAAAACTGTTAACGATTAATTAAATTAAATAGAGCAATGGAGACAGATTTAAAAATAGAAATCAGACCAATACCAGGTAGAAACGGTATAAAAAGTTTTTCCGAAAACTTGGAGTACTTCTCTCAAGCTCATATCTTAGCTCCTTTTGTAAACCCTGTTACGTTGAAATACACAACAGGGCTTACAGAGGAGGATAAGAATCATTTAAAAGAAGGGGATTTTCCCTACAATATAAATGAGACTTATAAGAAAGGTGTGGCGCATGAATTCTGGGAAAGTCGAATTGTAAAGGTAGAATTAAGCAATAGTCCAATCTTCTTGTATCCAGGTAAAAATCAAATCGACTTTATAAAGTATAAGTATTTATTAGTTAATAATTACATATACAATTCAGAAGATGAGATGAGATCAGGGAGCAAGCCAGAGGCAACTCACTATATTTATAATGAAGGTGCAGCCAATAAAATCAAGGCAACTAAACTAGAAAAGAGAAATACTCTTATCAAGAAAGTTACTGACCTTTCTCTTGCGAGAAAGAGACAGATTATCATGATTATATTGAATGAAAACACCGATAATAAAGATGAGGATTATTTAACTGTAAGATTTGAGGACATATTCAATAAAAAAGAGTTATCTTTGGAGTTGCAAATGTTATTGAAACAAAATACAGAAGAAGTAACTTTGAGTGCAGATATAAAATCTGCTATTCAGAAAAATGTTCTAAAAAGAACGAAACAAGGAATTTTCTATTTTGAAACCAATCTAGGTTTCAGCGAAGACGAAGTAAGAAAAACGCTTATGGACTCTGATAATCAAGAGGTTTTATTAAACATAAAATCTAAAATACAATAATTATGAAAAATACATTAGCACAGAATAAGCAGCTTTTCAATGTAAAAGCAATAGCAGATTCAACAACACTTGACAACTTAGTTGATGGTGAGTTTGGTGTGTATGCAGAAGGTTCTGACACAAGTCAGGCAGCAACAGTTGCATTTGCAGCACTACCAGAAAAATTTCGCTTCGTAGCCAAGTTAGATGGACAAGTATATTACAGTTTTGACACTATCTCTAAGAGTAGTATTAAAGCAGCCAATGAACAAGCATACAATGCAGCAGCAGTAAACATCTGGGAAGGTGTTGTTACAAGTACAGAATGTGATGCAATTACAACTGCAACTTTACGAATCAGTTTAGATGAGGAATCATTGATGCGTGAGCGTGGGTTGTCATGGGTAAATATGGATTCAACTGTAGTGTCTGCTCCTAATGAGCTTACAGCTTCATGTGAAGTTACAGGAAACCCTGTATACGCTAACCATTTAATAACTCGTGAGTTATTCAAACAAGTTAACGAATCTGAGTCACCATTTTACATTGCAAAATGTAAGATAACTGGAGGAGCTGATTTAGCTGACGTAGCTGCAATTGATGCTCATATAGCAACAAACAAAGCTGCCAACACTGATGGTGTTGAAGGTACTGACACTGCAACACTTACTTTGATTCTTGAAGCTAAGCCAGCAGTAGCACGTAACTACAAAGACCTTGATGTTAATTATATCTTCCCAAGAGGAGTTAGATTGACACCTTCTGTAAAATTAAATGGAGACGCAGGTCCTTCTATTGAATTCTCAGAAACTCAAGAAGTAACTTACGAACTTGGAGCAGGAGCTGACTTAAGAGCAGAAGAGTTTGAGTGCATGTCATTGTACACTAACTTAAACAACTACCCTCAATTATCTGATGGTATTGCATCTGGTGATCTTAATTTCCAGTTTGAAAACGGAGTAGACTACAGTGTAGTTAACTTTGAATTCTCTACTGACAAAGTAAATCGCAATGATGGTGACAAGAGAAACTTTAATGTTTTACTTGCAACTGAAAATGCAGGTGTTTTTACAGCATTGAAAACAATGTTTATAGCTTAATATAAAAAAGAAAATCTGTGACTATACAAGACATGCACTATGACTTCAAGACGAAGTTAAATAAAATAGACAGCCAACAATACAGAAATCTTCGGATACCTGAAATTGATTGGAAGCTTAATGAGGCACAGGAACTTTTTGTAAAATTGGTGGCGAACCCTAGACTAAAGAGTGGTCTAGGGTTTGAAACCTCTCAAAGAACTATTGATGATATTAGAAGTATAGTTGTAGATAACTACACAAGAAATGTTGATGCAAATGGCGTAGTCATTTTACCAGCAGATTATTGGAGTTTTATATCAGCAAAAACAACTATGACTAAAGGTGTTTGCACAGGATTTGAAGCAAGCATTAGAATTAAACAACATGACGATGAATATGAGAAGAGTCCTTTTGACAGCTCCTCATTTGAATGGAGAGAAGTAAACGGTGTATTTATCAATGAAGGATTAAAACTTTTTACAGATGGTACATTTGTTAATAATGTAGCTACTATTAGCTACATAAAAAAATTAGAGTATATTAACTATTCAGAAGGATTTGGTAGTGGAAGTTACAACTTACCAAATGGAGATGTCTTAGCAGGAAATGTTAATTGTACATTACCTATACATACTCACAGAGAGATTGTGGACATTGCTGTCCTAATTGCCACTGCAGATTTACAACTGCCAGACTGGGAACAAAAACAAGCTAAAGTAAACTTAAATCAAAGAACATAAATGTTAATACACCAACTAGAAATAAATACTACAGGTTTAGGCATAACAGCAAGTGTTGAAGCAAACACTGGTAATACAGTGGAAAGAATACTTGCCTGGAATCAACAAACTTTTCAAGACGAAGCTGAAGCAATAGATCTAAGCCACCTTATTAATGGGGCAGACAATATAGAAATAACAACTATAAGTGCCAGTGACTTAGGGGTATCTAAGATTGTAGGTATCTGGTACGTAGAGTTTATCTCAAGTGCATCAGCACAATCTACAAGAACAGATGAATATATAATAGAACCTTCTGCTATAGGGGTAGCATCAGATTTAACAATTTATCATGAGTGTGTCTTAGACAAAGCTCTTGACATGAGTATTTCTAACTGTGGAGCAACATCTAAAAGAGGTTGTACTAAGCCAGAAGACTTTCTATTTCTTAGTGCATTATTAGAATCTTTAGGTGATGCAATTCTTTTTGGCCTGTTTTTAGAGGCTGCACAAATAGCAAAAACTATTGAGAGTATGTGTGAGACATGTACTTCTTGCCCAGACTATGGCATAGGAATATCTGTATCAAACTACGGACATAAAACAATAGAAGGCAAAATAGTGAGAACATAATGGAAACAAATACTAACAACCCCAGCATAATCATAGGCAGTGTAAAACAAGTCTTAGATATGAGAATTATCTTGGGTGACCAAGTTAGTACTGGAACTGTAGTATTGTTTAATAGTTTAAACAGAAGTTTAGACTACTGTATTGCACAATACAATATGGGACACACTGAGTATTCTACAAAAATAAATAACCTACAAATATTACTTCTAGCCCTTCAAGCTAGTTGTCCATCAATCTGTAATTACAAGAGTTCTTATCCGAATTCAGGTATTATAGATGGAGGAGTATTTTTAATTGATTTTAGATCGAGTAATGCTACGACTAGTATTGACACGACAAATATCAAAATAAGCGAACTAACAATAACACAATAAACATGGCAGCTGCACAATATCAAATTAACACAGGAACACCTGACGGAAACAATGGAGACTTAGTAAGAGACGCTTTTGTTAAAACTCAAGACAATTTTACATCACTTTTTAATTCTCAGCCCCCAACTCTTTACAGACCTAATGCTGCTATAGACTTCTCAATTAATCATATGATTGGTTTTAAGTACTATGTGCAGTTACACAAGTTTATTATAGATGGGGAAGACTACGAACTTTCTGCAGGAGGAACTTTAACTCTTTCTGCAGCTGATGCAACTCTCAGTAGAATTGATGTTATAGTTGGTAGATTAAATACTACAGACCCAGCAAACCCCACAGTTTCAATAGAAGTTATAGAAGGGGTTCTTTCATCGCAGCCTGTAGAACCAGCCATAAATTTATTAACAGAGGTTAAACTTAGTGTTAAGTTAATTCTTGCAAATCAAACAACAGATGGAAAGTCTACTTCAAATATGTTTTATGATGAAAACATTGAGTGGACAAATACATCATTACCAACTGGGGCTAACTTAGACTATATCACTGGCCCTTTTAATGGAATAAAAAATATTTATTTGCCTGCAATAAGTACTACACCAGAAATTCTTTCTTGGTCAAATGCTTCAATGGTACCTCTTCCTGTAAGCAATGGTAAATTTGTATTTGCTATAAAGTCTGCTGCAAATAGAGGAGTAGACACAACAATAAGTATAAAACTAACTAACTCGGTTTCAACAGACTATCACATAAGATCTTTTTCACTTGTTAATGACCTTTTAAATTTTGGTTATACTTTTAGTGGAGCAACAGTGTGGGATGTTATTTCTATTCCTATGGAAGAAATTCCTGGGTCAAAAACAAACTTAACAGAATTTGATCAAGTGTCGTTGACAATTAGTAATTCTTCTGAACTTGCTATTGACTGGATACACATTGAAGATGGAGTAGAAGAAGTAGACCCAGCAAAAGATATCATACCTGCAGGACTAGAAGGGGTGGTAGAAACAGGGTCTCAAGATGACCAAAATATAATAGTTAAACTAGGGGGAGAGGATTATCCTGTAATAATTGACCAAGACAAAGGACAACTTATAGCAGGGGAA